>JAABUL010000797.1_pt1 | contig 65286 bp, 57 predicted proteins | sample 5559151 | NCBI WGS metagenome assembly JAABUL01 (sample SAMN10711876, study PRJNA513368) | rock metagenome | isolation source: Antarctica rocks | place: Antarctica: Victoria Land, Pudding Butte sud
GCAGACTGGATTACCGAGGGTGTGGAGGACTAGCCAGGAAAGGCTGGATAGTGAGAGGAATGATGTTTTGACGCCATGGGAGCTTGGTCGGGCGAAGCTGTGACGGGCGTGGGTGCGTCCTGGTGATAAGGGTGGGAGTGGGGTTTCGTTTATGCGGTTCTCGTGAAGATGGAGATGGCGTTCTTGTTACGACATATAGTGGACATGGCCCCAATCTTGCGTTCTGCCATCTCCCAGAATCCCTCTCAAGTCCCAACGCACCCCTACTAACATCTTCCCCACTATGCATCCAAGCCCCAAAACCATCACACAAACAAATACCACACACCATCGAACCAGCAACCCAACAACCCTCTGAACCGACCTCAGCACACTACTAACATCTTCCCCACTATGCATCCAAACCCCAAAACCATCACACAAACAAATACCACACACCATCGAACCAGCAACCCAACAACCCTCCAAACCGACCTCAGCACACTTCCAACATCCCACCCACCCACCTTCTTACCCGTCCCATCCCATCCCATCCAGCCCTAACCCTCACCCTCACCCTCACCCTCACCCTCACACTCCAAACCCCCAACCGCCAACCTAACCTCAAGGCCTCAAACTCCACCTCAGCCCCCAGCCCTCAAAAAACCCTATAGCCACTCCCCCACCCCAGCCATGAGAAGTCTGAAAAAACTCAACGTCCGGCTCCAGGGAACCGCGAGAGTAGGCATGTGGAATTGGGAAATTGGGGCGGGATGGTGGAGCTGAGAGGGGTGGGGGATCTCTGGGTTGGGTGTTTTTTGAGCGGAGAAGAGAAGGGAAGGGAGGGGGGAGTGGAGGTATGTACTGTAAGAGGTGCGCAGGGTTGTAGATGCGTGATGACTGCGGATGAATGTGCGGGTCATGCTGTAGCTCTACCTACCGTATCTGGCTTTCCTCGACCCCGACGTTCCGATATCTGATCGAACATGAATACGGGTAACATTGTTATTGGTACCCCAGATGTTCTACGTGTACGCCCCCTTAGTGAAATGGGGAAGGCGGAGGTTTCTAGAAGGCATCATTTAGGGTTATTAGAGGTAGGGGGTGGCGCGAGAGTCCGTAGTGGGATCTTAGCGAAGGGGAGGGGGGTTGACGTATATGGGTGAGTTGTAAAGCTGATGTGTAGGAACATTCACTTGCCGTGTCGCGGTAGAAATGTACATGTGGAATGCTGAAGATGGCTCTGCTTGCGTGTCCGGACTGGTGGGGGCGTAGTGTCGATCTGGCGACGTTCCACCCTACCCTTACTTCCACTGCCTCCAGTAACTCTACCCTTACGCGGTCTTCTTCCCCCCTGCCACGAATTACAGCTGGCTTCACTGGCTTCACTGTTCTCTGCACCTACTCTGGCTTTATCTCCGTTGGGACCTGTTGAAACTGTGATGACCCCTGTGGTGGAAAGTGCTCGTGTTATTTCTGAGGATGAGACAATAGATATGATGATTGTGAGAATGACGATGGCGACGAGGGTAGGGAGCAGGAGTAGAAGGACAACAGCAAGGCCCGAAGGACTTAAATCGGTGTGCTAACTAAGCGTTACTGACTATATTTGGGAGGGTGTAGATATAGGAAGCAATTGGGCTACCACTATGCGACGCGGGGCCCCCTATGCACAGTGGTGGCCACGATAAGGGGATGTATATGTAGGAAAATGGGATACCAAACATCTTACCTATGGACAATGCCAAGTGAAATCATTGCCTCTTCGGATTCAGCCGAAACAGTGCGGCGTATGTCTCTTGATCCCTCCTTGGCTGCATGTACGTTAGTTGACTGCTGGCCCAAACTTCGAAAGCCATGGTATTCGTCTTAGGCACCACTGGCTTGCGCGAATCACCACTGTTTTCTAGAATCCAGAAACTAGGCAGTTATACTCGAGGTTATCGATGCAAACGAGATACGATGCCGCGGTAAAAGCTGAAACACACCACCATAAAGCCTTCTGTCCTTTGACGTTCTGTCCCAGTTTGCGGAAGAAAATCAAAAACGACAGCTTGATCGTCCACAGGTTTGAGTAGAACGGATTGATTACTGCTACAAATCCCCATAGAAACAATTCTACGTCTGCCTCTGAGCTTGGTGGAGGTGGAAACACTTGGCCGCTTGTGGCGAGAATACCTCGATACATAGGTCGGCGGATGATGTGTCAAACGATAGTAGTAGCATGAACAGTTAACCAGGCCATCAGAACGAAAGCGTCATCGACGAATAGATGCCGGAAACTTCTAATTCGTACATAGATTCGAAAGACTAAAAAGAGGAGTGGGAAAACGAGACCTCCCCAGACAAGCCCCTGGGAGAATGTTAGTAGTGTTCAGCAGCGAAGGTAACTCGCGGCTGATGTTTTCAAAGAATCGGAATTTACAGCAAAGGCAACCTCATACACTCGAGCAGGTTCAGTGGGTGGAGGTGGTCCTTTCGCTTCCATTGCTGAGTTCAATTTTTTGACCAACAGTTTTGAAGCCGTGTGACTAAGAATGAATTCCGAGAGAGATGCCTAAAGAAGAGCAGGACTGCTTTTTGGAAGGATCAAAGAAGACGAGTCTGTTGGATGATCTGCACGACCTCATCCTGGATGTGTGCTCTTGATGTAAAGGTATGCAGATACGCCTAACAGAGCTTTCCATTCTCAGGTGAACAAACCAACGGTCAAGAGTTTCTTCGCCGCAGTCAAGCATACTCGTGTCCTATCAGCATCTTTGTATTCTCGCATCGTGTCAGGTCTTCTCCAGTATAGCTTGTTGTAACAGATGACGGCACACGTGTTGCTTAGGTCTAGCCCCGTCGCAGTCACGGCATAGCATCTTAGTTCATCAGGTTCTATCATTGATCACCGGCTCGTGAGGAAATCCTCCATCCCTAGGGTACACCATGGATGGGATCCGGGTCCCACTCTAGGCTCTTGGACCGCAATGCAAGCTGCACCTCAAGCAAACAATTACGCCGCACCGTATTGGATTCATAAAAAGCGGAAAGACAACTCATTCGAAGCGCCAATGGCACATGGTTGAGGCCTTGAGACTGGACAAGGCACAACAGAGCTTTTAGTTGCGTCCGATAAAGCTTAGCTTGTACATTGCACTCGCGAGGCTGAATAGACAGGGTTCACTTGTTATGCATTGCCGAGTCAGGTTCCTGTCGGCCACATCTTTAAAGACATCGATCGCTTGGGGAAGCGGATGGTAGGCAAAGAACTTGAAGTTATTCGTATATCTGGTGCAAGACGTGTTCATGATTTTGCATCATTCAAAAGATCTTATTCAGTCAATGTTAGGATACAGGATACATCGTTCATAATTTAAACATGTCTATTGGTTCAAATAGCTTAATTTCACCAACCCTCGTCATCGTGCAATTTAAGCGCCAGGGTGCTCAGCCTCACCAAGTCTGTCTGCGCGATATGTGTTTACGATCATTGAGACAGCGTGCGACTTGCTCAGGTGGCACGATGCATTCTTGCAAAGAATGCGCTGGAGTAAGGAGATAGATGGCATATACCACTGTCGAGTTGAGTGATCTCAACACTAGCAGCGAGAACGATTGGAACGACTCAGCTTTGGAGGACCAACGACATATAGTAGAAACCAAGTCCACTGTTCAAGTGCGCCTTCTCACAAATCTAAGACGTGTTCTTCGGCGGCAGGCAGTCCCTATTGCCAAGTCACCTCCAGACGATCTCGAGCAACTCTTAGAGGGCGCAGAGGAGGTGTCTACTGCTGGTGTTGGCGCTAGCCTACGCAAGGATTATGTGCTCTTCAAGAGCGTTCCTGGCCCGGAATTGATCAAGTCCCTGGTTCTGTTCAAGTGTTTTCCAGCCCCTGCAGCAGGTACATATGGCTAGCTGAGCTTATTACAGGAGCATGCTAAGATTTGGAAACAGAGAATAATTCTGATGAGGTAACGAGTATTTTCGATAGTAGAGGAACATTTTCCGAGTGCTTGAGCCAGTTTCGAACCTTTTTGGAGCTCCAGCATCCAGAACGTTTGCAACTTTGGTATGTCCTTTCCTAACTATTCTTGCCTCTAATTCGGAATTCATATCTGATGAGGACCATGAACAGTGTGCTTGCTGCCGAGAGCCCCTTGTCGAGGACTACGCTATCATCCAGCCAGAGTCTTTCCAAAACACTTCTAGGATCAGTCAAGGACAGGACTCAGTCACCAAAACAAACTGTCGTACTTGTATTAGGACAGTGTTGGCTGTTGTCGAAATCTGTTAAGAGTGATTTGATGAAGAGTAATTCCGCTGTACAGCTAAAATGGCAAACCAAGCTTCCTTCAAAAAGTGACTTATCCCTCAGGAGCAAACTTTGAAGACTGCCGGCTAATGAATCATATCTCAGACGGTTTCAATCATACGCAGAATATATTCCAACCGTTTGAAGCAGAGTTTGCCTTCTGTTGGCAGTTAGAAGTACCAAAGTATGTCAGTGATCTCGACATATATGTCTGGCAACGTTACCGCAAGCCACCAAAATCACAACGAGCGTATGTGCTACGACCTGCCCTTGCAGACCAGCGGCTACAGAGGCTCATAATCAGACTCGATTCAACAGAACAATTGGCCAAATATGAGAAGCAACGATGTCTGATCTTAGCCTGGGATCTTTCGACAAGAACTTCGAGGCAAGGGTCAGTTCTGGACGAGCTATGTCTGAGCATATTGGCTGTCTTCCACTTGATCATTGGAGACACAAGTAAATTTCTGGAGGGTCTCAACGAGCAATTAGACTATTTGGTATGGACATTCTCTGCAGTAAGCAGCTGTGATCCCTTTGTACTCATGACCCTTATAGTATTTCGAAGGTCGAAGTAGTCCCTCAGCAAGCAAGATCGAATATTTACTCCATGTAGATGACTGTCGCCAGGGAGGCATCAAAGGATTGCAAGAGGCTTCAGCATTGTTGGAAAACCTAAAAACATCACTGGGCGAACCCGCCTCAGGCTATACTGGGTGGCAAGCTGCCGCAGAGTTGTTGCTTCAAGTGACCGAACTCTCGGCGGATCTGATATACTTGACAGATGAGCTCATCTCCGCAGGGAGCAGAATTGAAGAGATGCGCAAAACGGTACGTGTGCTGACCATTTCGTACGTTCATTAGGTACTCGAGACCGCAATCTAATCGTTGTACACGTTTTCAGATCAATGAGAAGCTAGGCCTCGAGCAAATTCGAAGATCAACTATCCTCGCATTCCTGGCTGCCTTGTATATCCCGTTGGCGTTTGCTTCCGTATGTATCATTCCGGTCTCTAGAATCCTGACTGCAGGCAGTTCTAACAGCGATAAACAGAGCATATTCAGCATGAACATGACAGATCCAGCACTGGATGGCGCCTTCCAAAATATAACGAACACGACTCGCGACGCAAATGCGACCAACCCGTTCACCCTAAATACTCAAACGGAGTTGCTGGCTCATGTGATATCTGCTTCGGGCGCCGTCACCTACTCTTGGCTTCTGTTCATCGGAATCGCCGTGGCGCTTGTAGCTGGAAGTTTCATTCTTCCAGTAATCATAGGACCGATTGTCCGATTGGCACTCCAGTCTATTGTTGAATACCGCGCCTATTGGCGTCTAGTATACCCGACAATGTTGGCACTCTGGGTCATTGTTGCATACATTATGCTTCCCACTATGGGGGTAATAGCCTTTCAAGATGAGTACGATACAATGTTCCTGTTTGCTCCTGTGGTCCAGTTGAGCTTCCAGCTGCTGCTCCCGGCCGTTGCCTTTTTCTCGATATTCCAAGGGCGCGGTCCATTCAGATGGTTTAAAGGGCGACAGGGAAAGCGTAGCATCGGAAGCATCCGGAGGCGATTGTGCTTCGTAGGCATTAGTATCCCCTGTGCTCTGTACTCCAATCCATTTTACACATACGATGGTCCCTCTTCTATCATTATAGTTGGCTTCATACCTCTGCTTATCTTGCTTTGGGTGTTGGCCGGAAGATCGATCAGGCGATCGTTCGTGCGGACATGGTCTAAAATGCGGCGCCGCCAATCCTGAAGATCGCAACAGCGGATACGACTAAGCCGCAAGAACCGTCAAAGATTTACCGATACTTATGAACGGTTCCTGACGACTAGAATTTCCGCCCTATGCCAATCTATCACCGATCAACCTTCTGCAATTAATTGGACGATCTTGCAGTGTACTGCTTTACGTTTGTGAACGCATTACTGTTAGGATACGGTTAGGATAAAAGGAACTGCCCGGAAGCACTCAGCTTCAAGTCATGAGACGTATTATAGACGAAGAAAATAATTATATATTAAAATAAACTAATAATTCATTCTTCTATATCATTAGTTTCAACTTTATAAAGTTAATTTTTTTAGATATAACTCAAAAAGAAAAAGCCGAACACGAAGATCCACAACATCGACAGCCTGCGCCTTAGCATCGAGCAAGAGATCTGAATCCCAACACTACTTCACGCATCGATGCTCATGATAATCACCGACGAGCTGCGCAACAAGTACAGCATCTCCCGCATTCGACAGAAGACGAGCTATCTCAAGCAATTTAAGAAGATGAAGGTTGCGAGCGGCGAAGAGAAACGAGCGAAGGAGGTTGACGTCGCTGAGAAAGTCATTTGTGATGCAGAGCATGAAGAAAAGGGAGGGGAAAGTGGGGATGAGGCGGAATATGGTGAGAAGGTGCTAGGGAGGTGATGGCGAAGAACAGAGGCCCTCGAAGCCGAAGGCAGAAAGCGGCTTCGAGGCTTGATGGCCCTTCGTGAATTTGTTTATGCGTCTGGCTATTGTAGCATATTTCACCGCGTGTAGAGATACGCGAGCATTTCATTCACGTCTCACCCACACTCTCTCTCTCTCTCTTGTATCAATGTAATTTGAGAAACTCCCGAGTTAAATGGTTGAAGCTTTCGACGTCTATTTTTTCAGCTTCCGGGATTTCACAACCACTGAAGCCCGCGATGTTAAGACATTGGACTGATGGATTTAGAGAATGATAAGACAGCTTTGTGAGCTTGGTTTTTAGTGGATTTCTGTCTCTATCTGTGACTTGAATGAATGAAAATGTATGTTTTTTTTTTTCTTGGAACGCGTTTAAGGTCAACCTCAATATCTTGCATGTAATAAAAAAGAAAGTCGTATATAGTACAAAACTAAGGGGCTACTTTTTTCCCCCTTATATTAGATACTAGTCTTACTCATAAAAAGGCAACAAACATATACACACTTCAATCATCTACACTAAACTCCACCCACGCAATCTCCCCCACCTTCAACGGCACCGGTTCCGGCTCCAAGCCACTCAAATTCCAATCCAAGCTCTCCCGATCAACCAACATCTCCTCCCTCACCCCCCACCGCCACCAAACCCCCATCAACCCCCCGCGAGCAACACCGACCTTGTACCGATGCCCGCCTTCCAACCCATCGGCCCCACACGCTCGAGTACTCCCGCGCGTGAAACCGGTCGACACCACGGTCGGGGTATGAGGGTAAAGGGTTAGGAAGTACTTTTCGTCACCGGACCCGCGCATGCGAGAGAGGGGGCCGCGCTGGATGCGTATTGTGGATTGAGGGATGGGCGTGTTGTCGGCGGTGTCGATGATGAGGAAGCAAGCACTTGTTAGGCCGGACCGGGGATGGAAGGGGGTGTTCCGGGTGAAGAGGGTGAGGGGGCGGTCGGCGTGGGACTCGATGGTTAAGGCTAGGACTGGTGGAGCTGGGTTGGAGAAGGAGTAGGCGGAGGGGGAGAGGGAGAGTTTGACTGAGAGCGAGGGTTCTTCTGGGGGTGGCATTGTCCGGGGGGGTAGGCGGTTGAGGAAATAGAGGGAGGTGTCGGGTGGAAAGCTAAACGGGACTCAGCCAAGTAATGACATCTTTGAAACCCTTTCTCTGATAGTGACTTTGAATGAATAGGTTTGAAAAGCTTGACTCGAAATTGTAACTACATAGTGTTACATAGGATTCCCAGTCATAATAACTGGGCAGCAAACAACTCCCGAACAGTGGTATTTGAAAATGTACATTTGTACCTAATAAAGAGAAGGACCTGACTCGTACATTAAGGCCGGTTCATGTCCGGATACTACCTTAGATTTGCAAAATATTATAGTTTGCCGTGATGAAGTGTAAATCTGATAATTGTCTAAAGGTGTGTCTTCTACAAAAGAGGCTATCTAGATTTCACATGGTCGAAGCATACCAAAGCTAGTACTGATTAGGTTAGCAGGCAGCAATCTGCACCACACGAGGATAAAATACACGCTTGTAATATAGCCTAGAGTATTGTAATCAAAGAACCACTGGAGAGTAACCATGATCAATCTCGCAAAACTTCGACATTTCAACAATTACCTTTTGTACTTTTCTTTATTATGTTTGTTTGAGCTTCGCAAAGGTAGTTGTTGATGTACCTACATACGATGGTCGAACGATGTTTTAATGGTAGAAAGGACACGGTACGTATGTTCCGGATTTCAAATTTTCAACTTCAAGCCACTTTCGGGCCTGTTATTCTAGCTCTCCGAGAGCTCTCCGAGCATACTTAGTTTAGAATTGATTGAGTAACCTAGCGAGGCTTGTTTGGTGCCATTGATGGAATTTGATAGCGAGGGCGAGATTGGTAGGGTGAATTGCGCTGAGGTGACTGTCTCTTGGCTTTCAAATCTCTACTTCAGCAAGGTCTTACCGACACACGTCTCATGATTATTTCGAATCTGCAGACGTCTAGACGATTGCTTCCGTTCTTTCGTTTCTCCAAATTTTCCTAGCTACTCTATACCTCATAACATCGAGTTTCGTTCCTTGTATAGTACGTTGTATTTGTTAAGTAGTAAAAATATACATCGTATTCTCATAGAATTGTAATTTCTTAGCCAATCTATATCAAAGATCATACCATAGCCATTCAGCGGGGTAACACAAACCGTGACCTGGCTATAATTAGAAGCTACTCACGCAGTGAATAGTACTCAGCTTTTCGTTCAAGGACAAATACAATTCGTTAGATAAATCAATATATATCGGATCGACTTGTTCGCGATGCGCCTTCAGGCGATATGAAGCTATATCGGAGGAGATAAGCCACGGCACGCATCGAGTTTCTTGGATATCGCAACACAAGCAGTGAATTATGGAGGCGATGGCTGGGATAAAGACTAAGGAGGTGCTAAGTCTCGAGAGTGTGAATAAGGTGAGGAAGAGTCAACATTCTATATCGAGAGAAGAGGATCAGTCAAGGATGATCGAAGGGTCAATGGGCCACATTGATGGATTAATCTCACCGGTGCTACTGGGGCTCCCACCATGCCAGCGGGGAAAAGTACGGTACCAGCAGCCAGCAGCCATCTAAGTCCCTTTGCGTCAATTACTGGAACTATCTGCACACCGCAGAAGAACCTTAGGAAGACGTACATGCCGAATATTCAGCCTACGGAGCTGGGAGAATACGATGCTAGCTGGTGAGTGCTGAGGTATCCCTGGAAAGTACCAACCGTATTCACCAGGCCGAAGGAGGCTACCATGCCGCTGAAAGACGCCAGCACGACGAGCCAGGCATGTAGGTCGCCCTCAGGACAAGCAATCCCATCTTCTAGATGAGGAATTGCAGGGACGGCGATGGAATGGTTCGAGGAAGGCCTTGACAAGGTCGAGAGACTACGGTCAGAGCCTTTGATAACGTCTACTTCGCTCTCTTTTAGTTCCAGGTATAGTTCCGAAACGCTTTCCCTGCTCTGACCCTGCCGCCGAGTGTGTATGGAAGCTTGATGAGGGACATCTTATCCAAGTCTTTTTCGCTCATGAGCGCCATTCCGTCTAGAGCTATTGCTACTGCTCTTTTTTGTGTCTGAAAGCAACGTGAGATCAGGGTTTTTCGTCCTTAAGAGGTTGCAACCATCGTAGTGCAATCGTCTGTACGATGACCTTGGGTCACTGCTAGATCAGATGGATCTTGGGGTCATGGCAACCATTCCAACGGGTCTGTGGGTGCCTAAAGCCGCCATGCCCCTGGGGGCGGGGCCTCTGTTAGTCTGAACGTTTTTGTTGAACGGTCCATCAATCTTGGTTAAGTGATGTCTGATCTCGTTAAGGTTATGCGGTATATAATGCCAAATTGAGGTAAGCATGTTGAAAGGTTCATGCAGCGGTTTCTAGACCAGGCCTTACTCATTGAGGTCTTTTGAACCCAGCGGTTGTGTGTGCAATCCTACATAGGCCTGCCTGCATAACAAGGCTCTGGAGAACAGCATCTGTGGCCCTAGGGCAATAGCCCAACCTAACACTTGGTTGCAGGCATTTCTGCGTTCCAAATTTCAGGAGAATAAAGTATGACGAGCAAAATGACGAAGCTGTTTTTCGCAATTATTATATGCCCAACAATCCTAGCACGGATGATCAAAGTATTTCTTCAACGGAGAATTTTGCAACTTTGCCGATGACCTCTTTCGCGGGATATCTCTGTCTCGCCACCCTGATCTATGGCGGTCACTCCCGACAGAGATGGCTGGCAGGCACATTCCCAGCTTCATTTGCAGCCGCTCGTTTTCGATTCCAAGGCTTCAGCCTTTAGAAATGCTCCATCTACTGCTCCCATTTTGCCTTGGCCACTAACATGAAATTAGTATAACCGACGAGCGCGCACATATGGAAAGCCAAATCCAAAGGCAAGGTCAAACTCACGTGAAACTATCTGATTGTCATAATCAAAGACGCTATAGAGCCCACTGAGAAAGGCCGTGCCGAGAATGATATACTCGAAACCATCGAGCATCTCCATGAGATCAATAAATGGCAAGACACACCTCGTGCCGTATGTCTTATCCTCGACTTCGAACATATAGTCCCACGGCGTCAGTACTATTTCATGTCTGTCTGGACCTAGAATGACGGTCAAGTTGGGCAGCAGAATTCTCTCCTCGCAGCTAAGGGCGCTTAATTCTACCGCGGCGCCACAGTGCTTGGTAAATTGCTGTGCAAGACCTCTTGGCAATCCTATATGCGGAAAATCCGTGGAGAGTATAGCAGTGTAGTTTGGAAGTGATGCATGGAGGGGGCCAGAGCTGGAATTGGAGCCAAGAGATATCGACTGAACAGGAATTTGCCAACCGCTCGATGAATAGACGGCGATTGCTTCATTGTCTCCGCAAGTCACATTCGTGGCAGGAAATCTCACAAGGTCTCCAGTATAGTGGTCATTGTCGACTGAGCCAAATAGGAGCTCGCCCTGTTCTTTGTCCGTGCGGGCGAGTCTTAGAGAGAAGACGTTCCTGTCGAGCAGATTCTGACTGATCATGTTCTGAAATGGATTCCGAGCTTCAATTGTCGAGTCCGAGAAATTGAGGGGCAAGCGAGCAAGGCCGAGGGCGCTATCAAGGAGGTCGTCCCAGAACAACGGCACCGGACGCCATATGGTGGCTTCCTCAAAGATCTGATTCTTAACCTCTGCTCCACCCACATAAAGTGAATCCTGCGATACGTTGCCGTACGTGTAGATGCCCATGTAGTGGATCCTGGCCGGCGAGAGGTCGGCGACATACGAAGATGATTGCGAGGAGTTGTACATGTTGTGTGGGAGTCAGTATTGAGCTTCGTAGGAGTCGTACGTGCAGTTCCAGGAAGGCACGAAGACATCTCCCCAGCCAATATCCACTTGCGCCCGGAAGGGCTGTGGCGGGTTGCCAAGTTGTATGTCGGTAGAGTACAGGATGTAATAGTAAACATCTTGATTTTCTTTGGCAGCGATATCTTGATGATGATCATCTTGCAGAACAAGGCTAGATCTTAATTGTTGATTGTACTTGACGAACGGTTATTATTGCAGGAGAATCCGGCCATGTCAGTCATACCTCTTTTTCGGGCTGTCTCCGCTCATTGAAGTAGCGCGGAAACGGCAGCGACCAAGCAACAGTCGTACGATTCAATGGAACACGGAATACAGCAGCATGAGATCTCCAAGTGTTCAAAATTAGAGCCAAGGAGATGATGGCACATGTTGATTGCACCATTTTCATTTCTGAAATATTGTGGGAGAGATGCACAATGAAAGAAGAAGGCGGTGCTACTTCTGGAGCCTATCGCTTATATGTACGAGTACCACTTCTAGTCAGGCCAATTTACATATCTCTAATACCTTCTCTATATTATAGGTGACAGGTTCAGTTCTTTAAAGCTTAAAATAGTTTTGACATTTAAATCTTCCAAGAATAATATCGATTTAAAACGGGGTTACAGCGGGCGAGGGGTTGGAAAAGTTGAGCCCGGCTCAACTTCTGCATATGCTAACCATGAGTTCAAAATTATTCCAACCCCGACTCAGCTTACTGCATATGCTAATCATGAGCTCAAGAATTGATGCTATTATGCTAAAATAGCTAGAGGATAGAGTATGCACAAAACATGCAAAATCATGAACTCAACTTGTGACATGCTCATTCACAAGCTACTATCGCTCACGTCCTCTTCATCAAATCTATCTCATGCGTTTTCTTCTTCAGTCTCATCGTTCTGCCTATGATTTGCATCATCACTTTTCTCAGTCGTCTTCAACATTTGCCACATTGCACGAATCTTGAGCGAGCTGAGTTTCTTTTGAATATATGCGCGACGTATGCAAACTGTCATGCGACTCTCACATTCAAATCATTTAGTTAATCTTAGACTGATCGCGTCAAGTCGAGTACTTGAGTTCGAGTTGAATATTCGACCCGAAAAGTGTCGAGTCGAATTGGAATTTTTTTGAAAAAGTGTTGAATCGAATTGAGAAGTTGAATTTGAGAACTTAAGTCGAATTGAGAAGCTTGATTCGACAACTCGACCTGAAAATTCAATTCGATTCGACAAGATATTAGATAAATGTAAATAGCTTGATCAAACAGTTTACATGATTTTCCTTCATGACTTTCTACCATGTTTTTCCGTCATGACTCTCTATCAAAGTCAAACGATCTTCATGTTTTCTCGTCATGACTTTCTATCAAACGATCTTTATGTTTCTCTTTATGTTTCTCTTTATGTTTTTCTTCATGTTTCTCTTTATGACTTTTTATCAAATGATCTTCATGTTTTCTCTTCATGACTTTCTATCAAAAAGATAATGCAAAAAGATAATGCAAAAGTTGAAAAAATTTCTATATTTAGCTTTCTTGATGTCAAGCTCAAGTTCTTGACAAGTCGAGTCAAATTGACTCAATTCTCAGTTGAGTTGAATCATGTTAAATTGAAAATATGCTCAACTTGACTTGAGTTGAGTTGAAAATATGAGCAATTCGACTTTGAATCAAGTTGAATTCAAAATGTCAATTTGAAACTCAACTTGATGATCAGTCTAATAGACTGATTACATCAAGTTGAGTACTTGAGTTTGAATCAAGTACTTGACTTGAAAAGTGTTGAGTTGGGTTGAAATTTTTTTGAAAAAGTGTTGAGTTAAATTGAGAAGTTGAATTCAAGAACTTGAATCGAGTTGAGAAGCTTGATTCAACAATTCAACTTAAAAACTCAATTTGATTTGACAAGATATTAAATAAATGTAAATAGCTTAATTGAACAGTCTACATGATTTTTCTTCATGACTTTCTATCATGTTTTTTCATCATGACTTTCTATCAAAGTCAAACAATTTTCATGTTTTCTTGTCATGATTCTTTATCAAATGATCTTCATGTTTCTCTTTATGTTTCTCATCATGATTCTTTATCAAATAATCTTCATGTTTCTTGTTATAATTCTTGAGTCTATTCTCGTTCTATTCTTGATTCTATTCTCAACTCTATTCTCGCTTTATTCTCGACTTTATTCTCAATCTTGACTATCTCTAATCAAGTTTAGTGAGCATTCAAGCTAAAGATGATGTCATCGAGTCTTTGCATCATCTGTGTAGAATGTCAATTCTTTCAAGTCTAGCGCAAAGATCAGAAACACATATATAAGCTGCAAGTTCTTCTCTGTAGATACTTTTCTTTCTTAGTATTTATTTATTAGTTAAATGACATTCATATGACTCATTTTATGCTGATCTTTAACAGTAGATAAATGCTAATCAACTACTCTGCTATTGACATGTAAATGATACGAAATAATTTACTTCGTTCATTCAGAAATTCGCAAGAAATTCTTCAAATTTATATCATTTTTTATTCGCAAGAAATTCTTCGAATTTGCACTCATTTGTTTATCAGAAAATTCACAAGAGCTTCTTTGAATTTACATCTATCATTACATCATACATACACATATCATGACACGCAACTTTGAGTCAGTCGAGTCACAATCAGCTTGATTGATTAGAAGCATTGCAAATAAATAAGTTTTCATGCTATCTATCAATGCTTCAAATGAAGTCGAGAAAGTTGAGATCTCATGAAACATAAAGAACAAGAAACAATTGCATCAATGAGTCAAAAGTCAGCTCGATGAGATTATCAAAATGTTGAACAAACTTAGAGCTCAACAAAACATGATTCTGAAGTGCATCAAGCATTGAATTATCATGCAGATCAAACATAACAAGAGATTGAATCAACTAAAGATCAATCGCATGTCAATCAACACTTTAAAGAAGATTAACACTCAACTATGAAAAGAGATGTTGATACTCAAAGAGAAATGATCTCAAGCTGATCAGTCTCAAGAACATCAAGACATTGAGTTACAAGCTTCTATCAAGAATTGAACTTGACGAGAGACATTCACTCTATTTGAAAATGATCATCACAAGTTCTTCAAGTTTTTGAATTCTTCTATATTCACTGATGAAGATGAATCAACATGAGATAGCTGAAGAATCAAGATGAACGACAAGCTTCAGACAAATGTCGATCATTTCAATACTGAAAATATTCATATTGTTTATGTGATATCTAGACTAAAGAATAATGCTGTCGAGCACATTTTCATCAGACGTCGTCATGATGCTTCTTATTCATACACATTAACTGACGAGTTATTTGAGCATCTGAAGAAAATATATGATGACATAGATAAGAATCAAAAGTGTCGTCATGAGTATAATGCTTTAAGACAAATCAACAAGTCTTTCAATGTTTTCTACTTTAAGTTCATGAAGCTATTCAGCTATCTCGACTACAATGATTGCACTCTGATGAATGATCTTCAGAATAAAATCAATAATCGCTTGCAGAACATTCTATTGATTTGTCTCAAGAATTTTGTCTCACTCACTCGTCTAAGAAACTTTCTTCAAGATGTAAATAATAGACAGTGAGTTAACTTTCAGCTACGCAGCAAGCGATGAATCATCAAACTCACTGCAGTATCTGACAAATGCATTACTTTCTCATCAGCACTGTCAATCTCAATAATCGACTATGTTAAACTCATCATCTTTTCTATTCTTAAGCTTGATTGAGCGAGAACATCAATCATCTGCTATACATGCAAAGCATCAGATCACTTATTTAAGAATTGCTCTCAGCTAAACAAGATCAACATCTCAACATTTCATGTGTTCACTTCTCGTCTGCATGAGATAGTCATTCTCAAGAATAAAGAGAATGAGAAAATGTCTATCAAGAATGACGAGACAAAAAACTAGTGACTTTCATCAAAGATGCAATGAAAGATGTGTTAATTTCTTCAATGATGAGCATGTCAGATGATTCTTTTGCTTCTGAATCTTTGACTACTGAATGTGTACTTTCTAGCAATGAAATTAGTTACTCATTGAAGTCATTGATTGACATTGAAGCTGTTGATTTTTCATTCATTGATGAAGTGATTGCGCAGATTGTTTGTGATCAGTTGCAAATTGAGTCTTTGACTTTGATCAAAGCAAAGTCAATACAAGAATTTGACAATCATTATGCAAAAAAACTCATTACTCATGTTATTTATTCAAATCTGACGATTCAAGATCACATGATAAACATCGCTTTTATGTTGATCACTCGATTAGATCAACATCAAATGATTCTTGAAAAAACATGAATGAACAAAATTAATCTAGTAATAAATATGCAGATCAACTTTCTTTGATTTTCGAATTTCAATTCTCGTTTGAAATCGATTGTTTTATTCTCAAACAATAAAACAACATTGAAACAAAAGAGCTTGACTTTTACTCATATACTAAAGAAATCTTTCACTTCTGTTACATCTCAATCTAGTCAGAAATCATACTCTTTCAATCAGTTCAATGAGAAGTCAGTAAAACTAATTGAACAGTTAAAATCATGTGACGCGACTTTAACTAGCGTCAAAATTTTCAAACCGTTCTTTGATTCAATGAACATTGCAATGATAGAAACTGCTGCTTATAGAATGCTGATCAAACGCGTTAATGTAAACATCTTTGCTGTTATTGTCTTGAAAATTGATTGACTCATAACTATAGTTGAAAACAAGTCTGAAGAAGTGAATCTGCATGAGCTTTCACACGTCAAAACTCTTGAGAAGGTCAAAGTCAAGCTTCTCTTCAAGTATCATGACTATCTAGACATGTTCAATTGAGCTATGATCAATCAGCTATCATCTCATCATCTTTATGATCACAAAGTTGAGTTGATTAATGAGAAAACATTCTCTCGAAGCAGACTTTATAAGATGTTCAACTACAAACTTCAGAAGATAAAAGAGTATCTGATCAAACATCTGAACAAAGAGTTTATTTTCTTGAGCTTCGCTTTCTACGTCTCACTCATCTTGTTCATCAAAAAGAAAGATGATAGCTTGCGTTTCTGCATAAACTATAAAAAGCTTAATGCTTTGATCAAACGAGATCACTATTCTTTGTCATTGATAAATGAGACTTTCACTCGTATACAAGAAAGCAAGTATCTGACTCAATTGAACATAATTGTCACGTTCAACAAATTACACATGCACTTGAACAGCGAGAATTTGACTATCTTCATTATCTTCTTCGACTCATACAAATATCATGTAATGCTCTTTGATTTAATCAAAGAATCTGCTTTCTATCAGCACTACATGAATGATGTATTGTTTGAATATCTACATCAGTTTTGTCAGATTTATCTAAATGACATTATCATTTACAGCAAGACTCTGAAAGAGCACAAGCAACATGTACAATTAATCTTACAGAGACTACGAGAGACTGATCTACAGATAGACATAAACAAATGCAAGTTTCATGTGCAAGAGATCATCTTTCTAGAACTATTGATATTCATTGAGAAACTAAAGATGAATTCTTGAAAGATACAGATGATTGTTGAATGATTTATCTTCATCAATCTCACTCAGATACAGTTCTTCATAAACTTCTGCAACTTCTATCAATGCTTCATCAAGAACTTCTCGAAGATTGTTCATCTCATGATTCAACTTACTCAAAAGAAGATCATATTTGAATGAAATCAGGTCTGTCAGACGACGTTCAATCATATGAAGAAGTGCATGATTGAAACTTCAATACTTTGTCATTTTGATCAGACTTGCAAGACAATTCTTGAAATTGACTCATTCAACTACGTCAATAATGAAGTTCTGTCTCAGTATAATGACAAGAAAACATTACATTCTGTTGTCTTTTATAGCAAGAATCTGTCTCTCGCTGAGTGCAACAACGAGATATATGATAAGAAACTGCTGATCATCATTTAAGCATTTGAGCATTGATAATCTGAGCTGAAGCTGACTGACATTTCTATCAAAATGTTCATCGATCATCAAGTGCTTATGTCATTGATGAAAGATAAGAAGCTTAGCAGACAACAGATGCGCTGAATACAAAAGCTCGCTGACTTCAATTTCAAAATAATGTATTGATTTGACAAACAGAACATCAAGATCGATGCATTAACTTGTTGAGTCAATGTCGTGCTCAGAAATCTCAAGAATGAGTGCTGTTGTTATCAGCGAATCACGATTCTGACGTTGAATCGAATGAAGATTGCTGATTTAGAGAAAGATGTCAGTTAATCAATCTATCAACAGATTCTCAAGATTAATAGAATCGATGAGAATTGTACTCTGCTTCGCGAAGTTGTATCAAGAGATGAAACACAATGTGAAGACATCAGATTGAAGAATTGTCGAGTTCAGAATGAAATCTTGTATCATGATAATCAACTATGAGTCTCGTTCAATGAACTTCTACAAATGAATCTGATTCGTGAAGTACATGATCAGTCATTGATGAGTCATTCTGATATTCTTAAAACTGTGAAAATCATAAAACGAAACTACTATTGATCATTCATGCGAAAGACAGTAGATCATTATATTCGAAACTGTTATATTTGTCAATGCTCAAAGACGTTTAAAGATAAATCAAATGAACTGCTACATTTTTTATTCATACTTGAACAGTGATGACAAGACATAGTCATGAACTTTATTATTGATCTATCTGATTCGTACAACTACAACGCTATTCTGACTGTCATTTGCAAATTATCAAAAGAAAGACATTATATTTCTTGCATCATTAATGATGAAGATATCACAGTTGAAAGAACAGCTGAGATGTTAATTCAGTGAATATATCAAACTCATGATTTATCAAGCTTCATTGTATTCAATCAAGATACTCAGTTCACTTTCATTCTCTGAAAGTTTCTTTGCAAACGACTGAGCATTTCTCTTCGATTGTTCATCGTCTATCACTCTCAGATCAACGATCAAAGCGAACAAGTCAATCAAAATATCAAAAGATATTTTCATTTCTTCTGTTCATACATACAGAATGACTGATTTAAGTGATTGCTTATGATCAAGTTTGTTGACAATAACATCTTGTTTTCAGTCATTTTCTTGATTCTCTTCTTCATGAATAAGAACTTTCATTCTCATATGAGCTTCGATTCTGACATCATCGAGTATGAAAGCACTTGCGAACGCTTGCAGATCATCAGAATCGAAGATATATTTAATCATATAAACAAGATGTTAATCTTCGCTTGCGAAGCTCTGATCAAAACACAAGAATGAATGATGAAACAAGCTAATAAGCATAGAAAAAAGATCAATTACAAGATCAAATCAAAGATGTTTCTGAATGAAAGAAACATCATTACAGCGAGACTCTTCAAAAAGCTAGATGACAAGATGCTTGATTCATTCAAGATCACAAATTCTGTTGAATTCTTCTATAAGTTGAAACTATCAGACATTATGCATATACACAATGTATTTCATTCAGAGCTTCTTCGTTCTGTCATTGATGATTTTCTGTCTGATCAGAAGAATGAATTCTCGAAATCAATTATGATAAATGACAAGAATGAATGAAAGATCGATGATATTCTGAACTCTTGACAATATTGAAAACGACTTCAATATCAAATAAAATGAAAGAGCTATGACAACAATCTCAACTGATATAACGCTGACGATGATGAATTCATGAATGCTCAGAATGTTGTTGATGACTTTCACACTTGATATTCTGATCGAGCGCACTAAGAAAATACATTCATGCGAACATGAATAGTTGAAGAAGAGAAATAATGTTACAATTCTTGAGTCTATTCTCGCTCTATTCTCGACTTTATTCTCAATTCTATTCTCGCTTTATTCTCGACTTTATTCTCAATCTCGACTATCTCTAATCAAGTTTAGTGAGCATTTGAGCTAGAGATGATGTCATCGAGTCTCTGCATCATCTGTGTAAGACGTCAATTCTTTCGAGCCTAGCGCAGAGATCAGAAACACATATATAAGCTGCAAGTTCTTCTCTGTAGATACTTTTCTTTCTTAGCATTTATCTATTAGTTAAATGATACTCATATGACTCGCTCTATGCTGATCTCTAACATTTCTCTTCATGTTTCTCTTCATGTTTCTCTTCATGTTTTTCTTCATGTTTCTCATCATGTTTCTCTTCATGTTTTTCTTTATGTTTCTCATCATGTTTCTCTTCATGACTTTCTATCAAAAAGATAATGCAAAAAGGTAATGCAAAAGCAAAAAATCGGAAAAATTTCTATATTTAACTTTCTTAACGTCAAGCTTGAGTTCTTGATGAGCTGAGTTGAATTGACTCAATTTTCAGTCGAGTCGAGTCGTGTCAAATTGAAAATATGAGCAATTCAACTCAAATTGAGTTGAAAATGTGAGCAACTCAACTCAATATTGATTTGAGTTCAAAATGTCAACTTGAATCTCAACTTGATGATCAGTCTATTAACAAGTTGAGTTTAGTTTACATGTTAACTGTTTAATCAAGTCGCTAACATGTAAATCAAGCTTTAATACTTGACGTAAACGACGAGAATATTTTCGACTTTGAGTATAATTAGTATAACAATACTTGTTGAAGACAACAACGCGTTAATAACTTAATTAATGACTAAGCTAGTCAATATGTTTCACGAATACGTTAATGACTTTGTAAAGACGTTAATGTGTAGCTTAATCTCAGCTTGTTAGTCAAGATGAAGACTGCTACACACAAGATATTTTTACTATTTGCAAAATCAATTAAATCTATTCTAAGTAGATCTTTCAATAGATTTGTAATTCAATAACAACTTTTACTAAGACTAAGCTGAACACTTTTTCGTCTTTCATTCTTATTTACAAGCATGATATTGATATATGAGAGTCAGAGTGAATATGTGCATGTAGATATATTGACTATTTAATAGATAAAGCATACGAAATGAAGAAGAAAGAAAAGAAGTGAGTGAAGAGTAAATACTCATTCACTAGCGTTGAATCAATGCGAAGATTACTAATCACAAAGATAACAGTATCATTTTCTGTTTTCAACATTTTCAACACTTTCTCTTAGAAATTGAAGCTCTATATGAAGCTATTCAGACTCTTTACTGACTGTATATTCATGCTCTTTTACTCGTCGATGTCATGCTTGACGAGAATAGCTTCATTTCTTGAAGTTAGTCTCATGATTGATCTGAATCTCAGAAATTTGCCTGACTTCAGAGACTTGATGAAATCATTGATCATCATTTGATCAATGAGTATGTATTTCAATCTAATTGCTTTCTCTTCTACCTTGTTTTGAACATAGTGATATGATGTATCAATGTGCTTGACTTGAAGATGATTAACAAGATTGCTACTCATTTTTATAGTCGCTTGATTGTCAGCTAAAATGATAGTTGAATTTGTATTTGAATTATCATATCTCATCTCTTTCAATGCTTGAATCAGAAAGATCAATTTCTTGACTGCATTACATTTGTTGACGTATTCAACTTCAGAAGATGACGTGCTAATGCATTATTGACGTTTGAAGCTTCAGCTAATTGATTCATTTCATAGAAAAAACATATAGTTGAAGATGAATCTTCAAGAATTCAAGCAATTCGCATGAGCTGAATCAATATATTCAAAGAATTCAGCTTTCTCAACTTTCTTCACTTTGAAAGATTCATATCAAAGTCTCAGCTGAACAGTTTTGACTAAATAATGAATAATTTGTTTGACAGCTAGATCATGATCGAGAGTGTCATGATCATGTCTAGATGATACAATCAATGAAGATTAGAGTTGATAGTGCTTAATCTTTAAAGATAGCTATAACTAAATATTAAGAATACAGAAGAAGATTGATACAAAAGCTTTTATTTATGTAATGTTCAAAGACTGTGCTAAACTCAAAAGAAATGTGTTTGTGACATGAAAAGAATATGATGTAGATGAACAAGATGTTGTTGAAAGAAAAGAGTGTTGAGAAAGAAAAAGAGATTGAGTTCTATCTGAGTCAAACCTGAGTCAGATCTAGATCAGATTAGACTGATCATTGAGTTGAGTATTGAGTTGACATTTTGAACTCGAATCGATCTTGAATCAAGTTGCTCACATTTTCAATTCAATTCGAGTTGAGTTGAGCATATTTTCAACTCGATTCAACGTGACTCAAGTAGCAGTTGAGTCAACTCAATTCAACTCGTCAAGAACTTGAGCTTGACGTCAAGAGAGCTAAGAATAGAAACATAGAACAACATGTTTGCTTGTTATTTTCTTGCAATAAATTGCATTATCTTTTTGCATTATTCATTGCTCTATATATTATCTTCAAGCTATTCATCACTACTGTTGTCACGTTGCAAATACAAATCATTCTACAATACGACAGAATGTTTAGTTCGCTGACAACTTTTAATCTGTTCGATCAAAGATTTATGAAACTTTCACATTATTTTGAAAAGAAGAAAATTAGACAAGAAGCGATGAATAAAATTCATCAGAATTTTTCACAGCTCAAGATAAGAGAGAATAGCGAGTATGTTCAATGAACTTTGAATACAGATAACTCTTTTCTACGATAATGATTTCAAATCTCTGTTGTCGAGAGTATTTAAAACAAGACTCAAAAAAAGATAGTTAATTCGCTCTGATTCAAAAAAGTCAAAGATGATAAGCAATTCAATATATGAAATCGCTTTATACAGTTGACTTTGATAGTTGAAGAATTGCTCAAAATCTCATGCATAATCTGCAATAAGATTATGAATTATTTTACAGCTTTTGATAGCTTTAGCATGTCTGCTATGAAAAAGCATCTTGAATCAGACTTTTGCACAGCGACAGAGCGAAAACATGAACATTCGCAATCATAGATTGAACTGACTTTTGAACGAGTAAGTCATATCTGATAATGCAAATTGATAATGCAAAATTAATAAACTATTAGAAGAAAAGTCATATTGAGTTAGTCTTTGTCTTCAATCAAGAGAATTGAGAAGATCAATTATGCAAGATCTTTGTTGACTTGAATCTATTCTTTCGAATCATTGATAACGAGCAATTTCGAAAGCTGCTACACATGCTTCGTTCAGATCTGCAGATTGTGCATTGCACAAAGATGACAACTATGATTCTCTCTCACTATAAGAATATTTGTGATCAGATCAGAATGAATCTTAAAGAGTCACAACGTGTCTCTATTGCTTTAAACGTGTGATCTAGTTCTCAAAGAGTAGCGTACTTGAGAGTGTAAATATACTGAATCGATGTTGAATTTCAGTTTCGTGAACATTTTATTAAATTTATGTCTTTCAATATTGAGCATATCGATCGTCAATTGATGATGAAGCTAATGAAAATTCTGAAGAACTACGCTATTAAGAACAAGCTTTTCAAGATTGTTATCAATAATGCAAACAATAATAGTATCTTGAAAGAGAAACTTGAAAAGATCATGAGTTGTCGCGAGTTTCAATGAGACAGAATACAGAATTTCATTAATTGCTTGACTTACATCATCAATCTTATGATTCAAGATTTTATTCAAGCTCTTGAATTGAAAACAATAGCTAATAATGTTATTGCTCAATTAAAGAATAAGCAAGTGCAAGATATTGAGACAAGCAGAGAATTATCTGTTGTGATCAAAAAGATATTGCTTCAAATGATAATGCAAAAAAGTAATGCATTTATTAATTATGAAATTAGATTCATGCTCTGACGATAGCTGTCAACGACTCTTCTCAGTGATTGATTCGCTTCAGAGCTTTTCAAGAGCAGAATGACAAAAGATCTAGAAAACTGATACAAGATATTCACATTTGTTGAAACTCTATGTACTTAATGCTTCATTAAGCATATCAACTACGTGAATTTGTTGATCTTTGAACAGAGAAATACTACGAAGATTTCAAGATCACAAAGATCAAACTTGATGAAAGCGAGTGATTCATGATTTTGCTTGTTGACAATCTATTAAATTTCTTCTACGAATGCACTTTAGTAGTGTCACGAACAACTAATGCAGATATTCACTTGAGATTTCGAATATTTGATGCACTTTTCAATCATCTTGAGCAGATTGAAAAGAATATAAGAAGAAGTACTTGTTCATCAAGTGCTGTTATAGTAAAGACTTGCAAAAAAGTCTCAATCAAACTTGCAAAGTATTATGACAAGATTGAAGACAGCAATGAAACAATATATAATCTTACAAATATTCTGAATTTTACAATGAAGCTAAATCTTTACAAGACTTGAGACGATAAAGACAATGAAGATACAGATCATGATGAAGAGTCTGTTCACTACAAGATCAAGTACAAGACAGAGTTCAAAGAGTATTTTCATCATTACTACAAAGATTCAGCTGTCAATTTGAGAGCAGAAGCACAAAGAGCAAGAAGTGATGCTAACAAGATAATGCATTATGATAATGCATTTGATCATTTATTAACGATCTTGTAGTCTGTTGCAACTGTTAGAAAATCATTGCTTTGACAATCTCAATGTGCTCATTTTTTTCAAGATGAAGATGATTGATATCTTTGCACTGATGTTATAAATGAGAAATGTTCAACATGACAATTTTGAAAAGACAATGCTTCGAATTTTTCTAGATTGACGTAAATGACTAAAGATGTTCTTTCATGCTCAATATTTTCAATAGATATTGAGCGAACTTTCAGTCTTGCTAGAAGAGTATGTTGATGAAATTGATCACAGATGAGTTCAAAAACGATGAAACAAATAATGTTGATGAAGTATTACAATTGAACTATGAATTTGAATTCAGACGAAATTATTACTGAGTTCTGAAATATTTATTGCAGAGAGAAGAATGATGATCAAGAGATCAATGAGTCTGCTGATTCATTTCAAGTATCTTTGAAGACTGTTCTGATGCAGATTTATTCATAAATTTGCAATATCATCTCATTTATTAAAAGTCTTGCATTTAAAGCAAGTACTTATTAGAAGTACAATTGAGTCAATGCACAAGAATAATGCACAAGAATAATGTGAATGTGATTTCAAGAATTACACTGTTTATCTAACTGATGAAAACAGATATTTTCTAGTCTGTCTTGAAAAACATGACATCAAGATTCATCATGAGATTCTTCATAAATCTCATATTTTTATCTTGAATGATGACGCGTTTAACATGAATTGTCATCAAGTTGATGTCTGCATAGAGCAAAATATCAATGAAAATTCTACAACAAGAGTGATAATGCAAAAGAATAATGCACTTACTTTTCATAAAGAAAATCATAAAGTCTTCAATGACTTCTTGAAGAGCACTCAAGACAAAGCGCTGAATGCGAAAATCATATTGTAGCATGTTTGCTTAAGCATAATCATGTATAATCATTCTAATTAATCTTTTGAAGATCATTTTGAGAATGAGATTTTCTGTAATCTTCTGATATTTTCAAATTTCGCGCAACGCAACAGTGTCTGATTTGTAGCGTCTTTTCTGTTGCAAAGCATTAGTATGTCAGTAGATAATGCATTACTTATGTACATTATCTTTTTAGTAATAGTAGTAGATTTAAAGATTGAAGTTTCTTTGATAGCATAATGATCAGTTGAATGCATTGAATTCTTAGACATCTTATGTGCTGATGCATGTGCTAAAAATGAACTTGTCAGCAATAAACAAGTCATATTGCATTATCAATATGCATTATCAATAACATTCTTGCTGCATGTCATTGTTTATCAAGAATGATTGATTTGATTTATGTAAACTTGATTTTTGAAAGTATTATCTTTGAAAGTATTATTTATTGAAGTGTTGATTACTAAAATGATTCAAGAAAATATGATAGAAGAAGTGATTGAAAAATCAGAAAAGAAATTGAAGAAAATATTGAATAAGTGTTAAGAAATAAGTGTTAAGAATAATAATTAAATTTTTCTCGTTGCACTCAAACTCATCTCACTTGATGAGTTTTTTCCCTACTTTTCAAAATTCTCTATCTGTTCATATTCTATCAAACTACTCAAATTTCATCGATACTATTGCATTACTCAAATGCATCATCAAGAGAACAATGCTGACTTTAACAGATACTTTTCACTTTGTTCAACAGTTCAGAAATAATTCTTTGTGAAAATTAATTCATCTCACTTGATGTTATACTTCTTACTTTCTCAAATTCTCTACAAGTTCATATTTTATTAAACTATTCAAATTTCATCAATACTGTTGCATTACTCAAATGCATTATCAAGAGAACAATGCTGACTTTAACAGATAATGTTCACTCTATTTGTAAACTCAAAGTCTATTGCAAGTTGAAATCATGGTGAAAATTGATTCAATGAGATTAAAGAACACTACAAGCAACAGAACAATGATCATGTAGTTATATTCAAACAACTACACAAACTAAGACAATTCAATGTTTGACAAGAAGCGAATAAGATCGACAAAGCAGCAATGAAAGACAATGTAAGAGACGAGATAGAACAAGAGCAAAAGAACAAAGATATTCATGATAATGCATCTCAGTAATGCAATACTAGATAAAGCGTTGATCTGTTTATAATTGAATGCTTTGAATCGAAAATCAGACGCAAAGCGAATGCTGAGATTATCGCTGAAATGATAAAGCTTTTCAATATAACTGCTGCAACATAAGATGCAAATACTATTGCAGAGAAAATTGTTTTGAAAGCAATGAAGATATGCATTATCTATATGCATTATCTTTCAATTGTAGAAACTAATATCAATTTTAAAAGACAACAGATGAGCTGAACATGAATGAAGAGATATCAAAATTTATGATCTTTATAGTTCACTTAATTCAATAAAGAATTCTTCATCATGATGATTTGAAGAAGTTAAAGCAGACTGATGATACTAATTCTATGACAGCTTTTCAGAATTTTGCAACAGAATTCGTCACTTTCTTAACTGTCAAAGAACGAGAAATTTAGAATTCAATACATGCAATAAATTATAATTTGAATGATCTCATCATAGTAGAAAACAATGATGCAGAGATGTGCTATGAAGTAAAGAAGAATGAGAAGAAACTACAACATGATGAATATGAGATTATCAGTAGTGAGAAGAAAGAGAATAATGAAAGTGAAAAGAAAATAATAGAGCTGTTCGACTAGCGAACAGCGTTTACCTTACTTTCTAAGTTCTAAGCATAATTCATAATCTTATAAATTCATAGTGCATTATCTTTTTGCATTATCATGAAGAGTGTTCAATAGAAAGTCATGATGAGAATCATGAAGTCTTCATGATGAAGACTGTTCAATCAAGCTATTTACATCTATCTAATATCTTGTCAAGTTGAGTTGAGTTGTCGAGTTGAGTTGTTGAGTCAAGCTTCTCAATTCAACTCAAGTTCTTGAGTTCAACTTCTCAACTCAACTCAACACTTTTTCAAAAAAATTTCAATTCAACTCGACACTTTTCAAGTCGAGTACTCGACTTGACGCAGTCAGTCTAGGTCAGATCTCGACTAGATCGTTGACTAGCTCTAATCATTACGCAGAGAACTTGCTAGTGTTCACTGCGAAATTGATTAGAGCTTCAGTCTTGATACGCTCGTAACATTATCTTTCTCTTTGAAAATTCATGTTTGCATGAATGTAGTTCATTTGCTCACTTTTGTTGATAGTTATTTTGATATTTAGCGCGATTTGTTTGAATATAGCTTATGAAATTCGTTCAAAACTTTCTCTGAGTCATTGAATTTCTCTTTATTGACATAGTATCATTCGTCATTTCTATCTAGATTTGTTCATTTGACTTTGTACTGTATTTGATCTTAATAGCATCTGAAGTTCAATATATCATCTATCTTTCAGTGTTCATCGTCTTTGATAGTGATTAATCTGAGTGATTCTAAATGCTGTTCTGATAGAGAGTTTTCTGAATATAATTGCAGTAGCTTCAAGCTGAACATTGAATGTAGATGCTTCATGCTAACTGATAGATGAAGATGATAGAAGATACTCACTTTGACAGTGATTTGATAGAAATCTAGCTGTTTATCTTTCAAATCTTTGCAGAGTCTTGTTGTCTTGACGTTTCTAGAAGATAGTCAAACTCAGTCATTTACTTCATATATGATGTTTCATCTATGTTTATTAATCTGAACTTCAATGATCAGCTTCGTCTTTTTCAATTGTTGATAATTGAAGCTCAGTAGCTTTTTCATTTGAATGACAATATCATTTGCTTTTCTAGCTTCAAGTCGTTCACAAGTTGTTTTGTAGTCAGTCGTATTTGAATCAAAACTCATTCAAGAGTGAAAACTCTTATTGAAGTAGAACGAAGTCATTGAGATGATCGAGAAGATATTGAAATTCTCGCTGAATTTCATCATGAAGAGTCATTTCGCTCAGTCATTCTGCATGTAGTTACAGTAGATTCTTAATTCGCGTTCAACATCTTGATTAACTCATTTTAATTGATCATTGATTTCAGAATAATAGACTGTGAATAGATTAACTGTGATTCTCAGTCGCTTGCAAAGACTTTTTCACATAGTCAATATAAATTGAGAGTTTCTGTTCAAAACAATAGAACTGAATAAATCATGCAGTTGATAGACATTTCATAGCATGATTCAAATTGTTTCTTCGACTGAGATTTCATCGTCTCTTCAATGACAGAAAACATAGTGATATTCTTTGATGAAATAACATATAATTGTGCAAATGATGTTATAGTCTTCTGACAGAGATAGTTCAGTGATGAAGTTCATAGCTATATCTTTTCAGCGTTTCTGTGAAATCGAGAGAGAATGATAAAGTTCATTGATGCTATTTCTAAAGACTTTGCTTTGCTGACAAGCATGACAGTTTCAAATGTATCATTGAATAGTAGCTCAATAATCTGATCAATAGTAGAAACGCTGAACTAGATCAATGATTCATTTATTGTCAAGATGAAAGATTGAAGATTGATCATGTACTTCTTGTAGTAATTTCGTGTGCATGTTCTTAGAAACTCACAGTAGATTTTTTTTAAATAAAATGTCGTTAATGATCTTGCAGTTCTTCAGTTTAGTGATATGAAATTTGAGCTTGTTTTCGTTCATAGCTTGTCTATATTCGCTGCAGAACTCATCTGTTTAATTGATCATTTATACTTGTTGATAGAGATTTGCTTCTGATTCAATAGATAGAACATTGACTCTATTGAGAGTCAGAATAGTCTGAAAATAATCTTCAAGATGCTGAGCTGATTCAGAGACGTTTGCTAGAAACATTCTGATTAAAGCATTGACTTTAGTGTTTATTTTGCCTGATTTAAAGATGATCTGAAAGTTGAACTTCAATAGAATGTTCAGATAGTTGACTTGTCATCGACTCAACTGTTTGTTTTTCATGAGAATTTTCAAAGTCTGATGATTGATGAACATTTGAATGAGTAGTTCAGTGCATTTCAGCTCAAGTCATCAGTGTTTGAAACATTGAATAATGACTAGCAATTTCTTGTCATAGATGTGATAATTGATTTCAGCAAGAATCATGCTTTTGCTGTAGAAAATCATCGAATGAAGAACTTTCTTGTCATCATACTGAGATAGTATTTCATCTTTTACATAGTTTGAAGCATCAATCTTCAGAATAGCTTGTCGTTTGAGATCAAAGTGACGAAGTACTGAGACTGAGCTGACTTGTTTCTTTAGATTGTCAAAAGCTTGAACACAGATCTTGTTTCAAACAAAAGACGTGTTTTTTCTAGTCAACTGAGTGAATGATTTAACTAGCTTCGAGAAGTTCTTAATGAAACGACGATAGAAGTTAACAAATCTCACGAAGCTTTGAATTTCTTTTAGATTGATTGAAGTGATTCAGCTGACTATGACTGTCACTTTACTGAGATTCATACGAAGATTTAGTTCTGATACAATGACTTCTAGAAAGACAGTTTCTTCTACATTGAATTTGCACTTTCGAATATTCATTTGCAGTTCAGCTTCGCGTAGTCGATTCAATACTAGTTTGACGTGATCTTTATGTTTCTTTCTCATTTTGCTATAAATGAGAATGTCATTTAGATAGACTTGACAAAAGTCGTTCAGAAAGTTTCATAAAACGTCATTCATATATTGCTGAAAGAAGATTAATTCATTAGTCAGTTCAAATGATAGCATTGTAATGATTGTTTCTTTAACAACACAAGATATATACAGAGATCAAACAGTAATCACTATTACTAGACTTGAGATCTGAAGATAATTGAGACAATAATATGTATTGACTACTTACATGAGTTGAGCACGAAGCTTTTATCTAAGAAAACAATCATCATTATATAAATATAAAAGAATCATGTCAAGTCATTTCTGCTCTGAATGATCACTCTGATCATTCTTAAGCAAGATGAGCAAGATGAGCATTATGCTCATCATGCTCACTGTGATCATTTCTGATTCAAGCGATCAGAATGATCACTTCAAGACTCTGATTACTCAATGATTATTTAATCATTGCTGTTATGTAATTACATGCGAAAGAGTTTTAACACTAGATTCTCTTCTAAGATTTTCGTCTCAAAAATCACTTTTTCTTCATATCTTCTCATTGCACAATCAAAAACTCTATCTTGCGTTGCAGAGATTTTCTTGAGCGTATGAGTTCTGAGCGTGCTATCATGCGTTTCTGTGAACATTGCAGTTGCTTGCAAAAGAAATGTCGTGTTGACAATGAATTCAATCATTGCATTGAGTGTGTGCATCTCGATCGCAAGTGCAATCTTACTTTCTTGATGATGAAGTGAAAAAGAATAAAGACAAAACATGATCATGTTCTTGATGAGCTGCTGAACACTCACAAACAGATGCAAGAGATCTTCGCAAGAACTACTCATTTGCAAAATCAATTTGTGTTTCTGAAGAACAAGAAACAGATGATGATTGAACGAGAGTTTCAAAACATCATCAAGCTTGAGAAGAATAAGAGAAAAACTAGCAAATCATCACTGAATGATCTTTTCTTTGATGTGTTCTTCAAGCAGATTGAGCTTTTATCAGACTTTGACTGACTGAGTTTCTCAACTGAAACTGTTGCAGAAGCATTTGACAGTTCTTGAGATTTCTCTTCGATTCTCAAGTGTTCTCGATATGTTTATAATCTTTTCACTTGATTAATTAATGAGACTGATCTTTGATATTCTGTTGATTCAATATATTCTCTACTTTGTATTTGATGTTTTGATTCTCTGAATCAATTTCTGAAGATTCTGTTTGAATTGATGTATTCAAGTCTGCAAACTTCAAAAGACAGATATGAAATATCAAGTGTATTTTCATAGATGTTGATAGATTTAACTTGTAGTTAATTGATTCTTTGATTTCTAGAATCTTTTAAGATTTTAGCTTTGTGTGATTCAGTTTATTACTTGATCTTTTCGTTTTGATATTTTGTCTTAGTAAATACGCTTTGTTTCTCTTCTTAAAAGTAGATTCTTTATCTCTTTTTTTGTTCGCATACAGAATCATGCGCTTGCTAAGAAACTGTATGTTCTTCTGTAATTCTTTCTGCAGCAGCTGCAATTGTTCTATCTGTAGCGTAGCTTTTTAAGCTAATTGTGCAAATTCACGCGATTTCTTGAGAGTCTTCAACTCAAACTTATAGTTTGCAAAGAATGATGACATGCTAATTACTTCTGTCGTTGTGTTATTGAAAGTCAACTGTGCTACTGACAGTAGCTGTATTCAATCATTCTGCCTATAGTTAATATAGCATCTGAGATACTGTTTCAGTGTCTGATTCATTCTTTTCATTTGCTCATCTGTTTGCAAATGATAAGCTGTTAACAACTTATGATGAATTTCTAACTGATTCATCAAGAATTTTCAGAATTTCAATGTGAAGAGCTTGTCTCTATTTGAAATTATCTCGTCTGATAGTTCATAATTTGCTACAATCATTCTTAGAAATGTGTAAGTTAAATCTTCTGCGAATGTTGCTTTCTTATATGACAAGAAGTATTCATATTTGATTAATCTGTCTGTTATAATCAATATAAAGTCATACGTTGTTTCAATGACTCTTTTCTTCGACTTAGATAACTTGATTATAAAGTTCAAAGCTATGCTTTTTCACGCATGATCTGATGTGCTGAAACTTTTCAAAAGTTCATAAAGTTTATGTTGATTGTGTTTCATTCAAACATACACATTGCACTTTCTAATAATATTTTCTATCTGTTTTCTCATCTTTGAGAAATAGTAGATTTTAAATATTCTTGTTATGAGTCTGCATAAAGCGAATCATATGAGTGTACTCTAACTAGAAGTTCAAAGCTGAAGAAGAAAGAAGATGCAACACGTCGTGAGTTTTACTCACGAAGACACGCTAGGTCGCTAGCGTGTCAACATCAGCTCTATACTAGTCTATGATAGTCTGACATGATCTATGTTAGACTAACTCGAAGTGCACAATCGCAACATTATCTCTTCTCTTCATCTAGTAATGTTCTCATTGCTGCAGTTCAATCAATCTTTCTTAAGTTGATTTCTATCTTGACTTGTTTGAATATTGTTCATGAAAGTCATTTACAATCTTCGAGCATTCTTCGAATTCACTTTCATCGACGTTGTATCAATGTAGATCAACGTCGTATTCTTTTCAATTGACATGATATTGTAGTCGTTTATCTCGTTCATAGTGTCTGAAGTTCAGTATGTTTTTCATCTTTCATTCATCTTCGTCATCAATCACTATAGAATCAAACGATTCATTTCGTTGTTCATTCAACGAGTTCTTTGAATCTAGTCGCAGCAGATTTGGTGCAAACTCTGAATGTATCTTCATAGTTGATGATAGTTTCAGTCGATAAGCATGTTTGATCTTGATCAGAATCTTGAAGAATTCTAGCATCTTATCGTCTAGCTTCTTTAACGATCGTGAGATTGTTATGTTTCTAGAATTCAGAAACATCATGTCATTTACCTTGTAAATCATTTTCTTTCGATGCTTGTCAATCTGTTTCTTCATTGTGACTCTGACTCTTGTCAAGACTTGCTTGATCAATGCTAGAAATCATTTCATGTGTTCGAATATATTCTCTGCTTTGTCTGCTTTGATTCTAGCTTGAGTGATTTCATATTTAATTGAGTTTGAATCGAAACTCATATGAGAGTGAAAGCTCTTATTCAGAAAGAACGTTGACTGTTCAATTGACGATGAAATAGCATTGTTATCAACGAATTCAATCATGAATAATCAGATGAATCAATCATCTTGCATATATGAGCAGTAGCTTTGTAGATATCATTCTACATTCTGATTCGTTCTTTCTGTTTGATCATCAATCTGAGAATGATAATTGATGAATAGTTTCATCTTGATGTCTAGTCTCAGACATAGAGACTTTCAGACAATCGATATGAATTGTGAATCACGATCAAACATTATTGATCTTGATAGTTCATGAGTTTTGAAGACTCATATCAACAGTAGCTTGACTGTTTGTTCTGCGAAGATTTCTTCGTCATCTGATCAACATGATATATAGTGTCGTTTCTTAGACAATCGATCTATGACTGTCAGAATCGCGTTGCTTTCATCACTTTCTGATAGATTGATAATGAAGTCTAATGATATGTTCTGTCATCACTGCTTGAGTATGAGCAATGACTTCAGCAGTTCATTGATTCAATCTCTCGATGCTTTTGACCTATGACAAACGTAACAGTTTCGAATGTAGCGCTTGATCGTTATTCTCATCTTTGATCAGCAATATGATTGTCTCAGCAAGTTCAACGTTTGATTCATGTCAGAGTGATCACTGATCGAAAGATCATGTGCTTTTCTTATCAATAAAGTGATCATTGACTGAGAAACTCATAGTCTATCATCTTTTCAGAGTACTTCATCAAGTACTTTGCAATTGTCTAGATCAATATCTTGACAAGTCTTTCTGTTCTGTTTCATGACTATTCAAATATTGAAGCACAGTTGATTCGTTTGATTTTCGACTATAATCTGATTCTGAATAAAAATCATCTCTTCGACCGAATTTTGATTAGCTTTCAATTTGAGTTTTGAATCTGAGTCAGATTCTGAGTCAAATCTGAGCAAGGTCTGAGTCAGATCTTGATCAGCTTTCTGATCATCTTCTATTGACTGAAGTTCAAATCTGTCTTTTGACAATAGCATCTGATGCTGATATAACTTACGATCATCATTTGCTTCAACTGACTTGACGTCTGACATTCTGATCAGCGCGTCAACTTTCAGATTCTGTTTTCTCGACTGATATATGATCTTGAAGTTATATTCAGATAACTTCTCAGCTCATTTAGCTTGTCGTCTGATCAGTTCTTTGATGATCATGAAGTACTTCAAATTCAGATGATTGATAAAGATCTTAATTGAAATATTCGTATATTTCAATTTGAAGCGTCAATGCTTCAAACAGCGAATGATGATCAGCAGTTTCTTGTCATAGATCTCGTAGTTGCATTCTGCGAAAATCATGTTCTTGCTATAGAAGATCACTGAATGTAGAATGTCTTCATCGTTATACTGAGACAATACTTCGTCGTTGACATAGTTCAAGAAGTCAGTTTTCAGAATAACTTCTCTGATTGAGTTAAAATGCTTCAGAACGAGAGCTGTTATCACTTGTTGCTTCAGTTCTTCAAAGATCGTCTGACAGATCTCTGTTCATTCAAAGAAATGATCTTTTCAAGTCAGCTTTATCATGAGTTGAGCAATCTTTGAAAAGTTCTTTATGAATCATCAATAAAAATTGCAGAAGTCAATGAAGATCTGCATATGAGTCAACGATCGAGACACTTTTCAGTCTCGAATCACATCTACTTTTCGAGAATTCATTCGCAGATCATTGATGAATATCAATAGTTCAAGAAATGAGATTTTCTGAACCTTGAATTTGCACTTGTCAATGTCTATCTGTAGATCAACTTCACGAAGCTTTTCTAGCACTTTCTTCACATGAGTTCTATGTTCTTTCAATGTCTTACTGTAAATGAGAATATCATTCAAGTATGTCTGACAGAATTTATGCAGACAGTTGAACAACACATCGTTGATATAGTGCTGAAAGAAAGCAGGTTCATTGATCAATTCAAAAAGCATTACTCTATACTTGTAAACGTTGAAGAAAGTAACAAAAGTAGTTAAATCTTTGCTTTCTGAACTCATGCGCAGTTTATTGAACGCGATGATAATGTTGAGTTGAGTCAGATACTTACTGTCTTGAATTCGAGCTAGTACTTCGTCTATCAAGAGTATTGAATAACGGTTTCTTTTGATCAGAGCATTCAGTTTTCAATAGTTCACGCAAAAGCGAAGACTGTCATCTTTCTTTTTGACAAACAGTATTGACGAAGCAAAAGAAGCTTTACTGAGTGTGATAAACTTCTTCTTCAAATTCTCTTTCAGATACTCTTTGACCTTCTGCAACTTGTAACTCAACATGAAATACAATCAACTTCTAGAGAGTTGACTCTCTTCTTCTAATTCAATCTTATGATCGTATGATCAATGTAAAGGCAACTGCGTTGCCTTTTCTCTATCAAAAACATTCAGAAAGTTGTGATAAACTATTGAAAGCTTCTTCTTCAGTTCATTTAATGACATGACAGAAATCATTTCATTCAGTTTCGCGAAACCTTCGACTGAGCTAAGCACTTGATTGATTTCACTAATGATTAAAAAGAAAATCTTGATCTTCTTATTCTTGACTAGAGTTTGATATACAGCGACTTTGATCATGACAATATTGACGAGTTTCTTTGTCTCAGTTGGCTGAAAGAGACGAAGTTAATCGAAATCAACTTGAGTGCTTTGCTTTGCTATGAGAGCAGGTTCAATAAATCAAGTGAGTTCAATGAATCTATTCACTGATTTCTGATTCATGAGTCTCTTCAAGATGATCGTTGATGTAACAATTGAGTTCAAGTTCTTTCGTTTCATTTCGCAGATCTTGTTTGATTCAAACCTGTGAAATGCTGATTGACTGCTTGCTTTCGAAACAACAGATTTCAATGTTTGAATCTTCAATGATGATATTAATCAATCGTTTGCAGAATTTATCAACATTTGATTTCTTTTCAATCAGAGATTTTCAATGATTATCTTGTGCTGATCTAGACGAGTTATTAATAGAGACATCATTTCATTCTTGTGTTCTTGTATCATGATCAATGTATACAGAGCATGTGTAATCGACTTTCGATCAGAAGTTTCATCATACAATCAAATCAATTTTGATTTTGACAGCGATATTGACTGAATATCAAAGCATTCACATAGCTTTGACATCAAAGATTCATCAATAAAAGTCATGTCAGTGACTTCAGTATTTATCAGAGCAAGAAACCTGAATATCTTTTCTAGATTACTCAAGATGACGTCAACAGTGAACGACTTGAAATCAAATGAATCATCAGACATGCTGATGAAACAGAATATGAGTATATCATTCTCAGTCACTACTTTGATGAGAGCAGATCATTTTTCGAATTCGCAGCGATCTTGTGCACTTGAGTCGTCTCAAAACAGTCATATGCTCTATGTTCTGACTTCTTGCATTTGAAGCAAAGTTCTTTCTTAAACAACTCTTTCTGAATAAAGTCGAGATTTGATCTTCTGAGTTTCTTTCACGCAGAAACTGATGACGTGAATCGAGCAGACGAAGTGCTAGCGACAGAGCGAGCAGCTGAGATCGCTGAGACTTTGATGATCAATTAAACGTTCAATTCAGTCAATCTAACATCGACTTGCATGCAGATGTTAACAAACTCGTTCAAATTCGTGATTCGTTCATTGAGCGTTGCTCGCTGAAGATTTGAGCTGATCTTATGCTGAAGATCATCTAGTAGAGTCTCATTATTATACTCTAGTTCTGCATTAAATCTCTGAAATTTCATTCAAAATTCATGAAAGAAAATCTTGTTCTGATACAGCTTCAAGTACTGTCGTTGAGTCGTGTGATGATGATTGAGATCATTGTACATCTTATTTATGATCGACAGTATCTCTTCTGCTTCTAGAAATGAGTTCGTGATCGTGTTTCTCATTCGAGTTGCTATGTGTTTGACCGCAGTTTCATTGACTCGACTTTCAATGTATGCAATCTTCAGTTCTTCAATAGAAAAATGATTCTTGTTTATCTTCAACTTGTTTCACATTCAAGACAGTTAATTGTCTACATTCTGCGTCGAATCTTTGAACAGAAATGAGTTGAGTAACTTGATCAATTTCGAGAAACGATCTTCAGAAATTGAAGTGCTTTGTCGACTTGATGCAGTTTTTAAATGACGTATAATCACGTTCTTGTTTCTCATCTCTTTCTGCAGACGCGTTTGCGTAGCTTTCAACGTGATGTTTATCTCGTTAACATTTTCTAACATCTGAATCATGTCATTGTGAGTCTCGATTTTGATGTCGTGCTGTTAACATATGTACTTGATAAAGACAACAATGTCATCTACTTCATGAACGTTTATTCAAGCATTCAGTTCAGTGCTGATATTGATCTTGATCATTTCGTGATCAAAGAGCAACACGTTCATGTTCTCTTCTTCTGTATCTGATGACGCATTCGTGTCTTCTTCTTCTGATGCTGTTCAATTCTGTGATAGAAGTGATTCTCTTCTAACATTTTGAAAGTCATAGCGAGTAATGCTCACTGATTCTGATTCTGTGCTTCTAGTCATGATATGAGTAGAAAATTGCTGGTCGAGATTCTGATGTTACTCTATTGAACTTTCTGAGTTCAAGCAACGACTAGTACTCTATCGAACTTTCTGAGTTCAAGTACTGCTGAAATTTCTGATTTCTGATGACGAACTCAATAAAGAGTTAGTCAAGAGCAACGCGTTCATGTTCTTTGATTCTGATTCTATCGAAATTTCTGATTTCGAATCAAGATTCTTCTTTAGAAATTTCTGGTTTCTATCAAGCTTTCTGAGCTCGAGTTCTGATTCTGCTGTCAAAATTTCTGGTTTCGACTTTTGATTTGAGTTGTGTAACTTGTTTTTATATCGTTTACACGTCGATAGCAAGGTTAATGAGCTTTGAACTAATGTTATGAGTCTGCATAAAGCGAATCATATGAGTGTACTCTAACTAGAAGTTCAAAGCTGAAGAAGAAAGAAGATGCAACACGTCGTGAGTTTTACTCACGAAGGCATGCTAGGTCGCTAGCGTGTCAACATCAGCCCTATACTAGTCTATAATAGTCTGACATGATCTATGTTAGACTAACTCGAAGTGCACGATCGCAACAATTCTCTCAATGATTTTATTTGAACTCTGATGTTCATGTATCATTGACTTGTGATGATCATTTATCATCTCTTATCTGCATCTTGTTAAAATATAGATCAGATCTTGAAATGTTAGTATTTCATTGATAATCTCAAAGTTTACGTTGTTCTCAATATTCTTTATAATATCTTGCGCGACTGAGTTCTTTGCTAACTCTAGCTTTACTCGTTTCTCAAGATCTCTGTTGTTGATTCGTAAAGTAGCTGCATTTTGTTTATTATAGACAATTGAATTGTCTGAATTCTCTTGCAAGATAGTCTGATTTACCTGTGATTTATCTGTCATATGATTTGCTCTTCTGCTCAAGACATTGATCTTTGAGTTTTCAGATTTCTTTCGATATTGAATTTGAAAGTTGTATGATGACAACTCTTTTAATCATTTAACCTGTTTTCAATTTAAAACTTTCATGATCATAAAGTATAGCAGATTCTTATGATCTGTATATACTTGAACCTGATGTCTAGATTCTTTCAGATACACTTTTCATTGTTTAAAAAAGTTGATAATAACTAACAGCTTCTTGTCATGTATCTTATAGTTCAATTCAGCGTCTGTAAACTTTCTACTGTGAAATGCAATGAAATGCAGATGTCTCTTGTTATCTGATTGACTGATACATGCTTCAATAACTTTGTCTGACGCGTTCATCTTAAGCGTAATAAGTTTTTCTGATTCAAACATGATCAGTACTGACTGAAAGATGAACAATTTCTTCAGCTTCTTGAAAGCTTCTTCTGCTTTCACAGTTCACACAAACGATATGTTCTTTCTCGTAAGATTCATAAGTGACGAGACAATTCTGAAGTATTTCTCTATAAAGCATTTATAAAAGTTCGCAAATTCTAGAAAGAATTGAACTTTGATCTTTGACTTTGACATCGATCAAGTCGTAACAGCTTCTATCTTCTTTGAGTTCATTCTTAGACTCTGAGACGTGACTATGAATTTCAAAAACTGTACACTCTGTACATGAAATTCACTTTTTCCTGACTTGATGCGCAGATCGACTTTCTTCAAAGTCTGTAGAACTTTCTTAACATGTTGCACATGTTCTTTTTTCGTCTTTGAGTATACTAATATATCATCTAGATATACTATGATGAATTGATTCAGATAATGTCGTAGCACATTATTCATGAAGATCTGAAATGTGACTGAAGCATTGATTAAGTTGAAAGACATGATCAAATACTCATAATGTTCTAGTTGAGTGCAAAAGACTGTTTTTCACTCATCTTCTTCTTTAATTCATATTCAATTGAATGCTTCAAGTATATTGAATTTTGTAAATCATTGTGCACTCTGCAGTCTATTCTGCAGTTCTACTATGAGTAATAACAAATAGCTGTTTTTAATCGTGATGTTATTCAATGCTTTATAATCGACACATAGTTTTAAACTTTCATTCAATTTTGAAACAAACAGAATTAAGTATTCTGCTGACGATTGTGATTCTCTAATAAATTCTTTTCGCATGTTCTCTTTCAAATATTGTCGCAAAGCATCGAGCTTTTCTGTCAACAATGAATATATGAACTGTTTCGTGAGTTTCTTGTCATCAACGAGCTTAATCTCGTGATCTTATGATTGATGTTTAAGTAGTGTCTTCTGATCACTTTCTTTCTCAAACAGAATCTTATATTTCTGATATTCTTTAGAAATAATAGCGATAGTGAGATTCTTCAAGTGATTGCTCTGAATCTCTCTGCTTCATAACATCTGTGCATCATTGATTTCTCTGAACTCTTCGCGCATTTTTTCGCTCGTCATGACGAATATCTTCACATTTTGTGATGACTTCAATATCGAGTGCAATCACGTCGTTTCTGTATCTAGAAATGCAATTGTCTTGTTGACTCAATCAATCATTGAATTGATCATATGAAGTCATGATATGTCTAGAACTATATCACTGTTTGACTGCTTCGTAACATCTAAACGTAACTTCTTTCAATGTCATTCAAGTCTCAAATAAATGAGTTGAGTTTCTTGATTTATTAGTTCATTATTGTACTTCATGAGTGTTTCATCGAAGTTTCGCAGATTGTAAGATTCTTTCTTCTTCTGCGTAGATATTTGCGCTTTTTCAGCAAATTCTGAGAATATGTAATTTCTTGTGCAGTCGCTGTCTATGAATAGTTGTGCTGCATGATCATTAACTTTGACTCAGACTTGTAACTGCGACGAGTCATTAATGAAGACAAATATGCTTTTGATTTTCAATCTTCAACTAGACTTCTTTGATGATCTGTTAATAGAAGAGTCTTTTAGTTTTTTGAACTAAAAGTTCTTTTCTTCAGTACTTGTTTTATGTACTGAAATCAATCTGAATTGATCTTCTTAAGTGAATATTTCTTTGAATCACACAGATCAAACCTCTCTCTGATGACTTTTGTCATCTGTCTAAGCTTTCTGAATATGTGATCTTCATCGAAAAGTACATATTCTTCTTGTTTGATGAACTTGACTTCTGTGAGTGACTTCTTCATGACTATGTCACGATATTGAATGTCTTTGCGTGATGCGATTGACTCATCTTGCATAGTGTCATAGATAGCTTGATGTATATCATTCTTGATCTGTTGCATTCGCTGTGAAAAATCTTTCTCTTTCTGCTTAAAGAGAGTGTACAATTCGTTGTACATGCTTATAAAGCTTGCTTGACTTGTAAGCTTTCTGAAATCTTTCTTTACTTCAAGATGATTCTCTTCTTGCTTGAGAATGTCTTCTGCTGTAATAATGAATGCTTGTAGAATTTCGTTAAGTCAACTTTCTTCTTCGACTGCTTGACGAATAGCTTCTTCAGTGCTGTTCAATCTGTTCAAGTCATATGCTTTGCTGTTGAGAATCTTTGATTTCGCGATCATAGTGAATGAACTTTCATCACTATTCTCATCATGTACTTCTGATTGATGATGAGTTGCTGCGTAGAAATGATTCTTTCGTGAGAGTTTCAAGTATCATTCAGAATCTTTCTTATCACTCAGATGAGTGCAACAGTTGTTCTTGTAACATGCTGTTCATGACAACACTTGATGCTTGTCTTTCTGATCTTCTTTCATTGCTGCGAAAGATCTGTCTTGCTTATCATAAGACTTTGACTTGTTCTTGTACTTGTTCTGAGTACAATCTTTGAAGTAATGACTCAGCTTTTCACATGTGTAACATGTCTTGCTTTGTTGAACTGTTTTATTGCAAGCGTTCATCAATATCTTTCGAGTTGCATCTAACTTCATAGATTGAGAATCATAGTATGACTGTCGTCGTCTCTTCTTGAACTTTCGACTCAATACTATTGACATAGTCAATTCTTTACCTTTTTTCAGACGTCTCTCGTACTGTCTGTTATTGATGATCATCGCTCTGAATATCATCTTCTGCAAGTCAGCGAATCTATCAATTCTAGCGATTTCATTCTTGACTTTCTCTTGCAGTTTCTAATAGAACTGACTGATGAGAGCTGCATCGTTTCATTTCATATTCGTTGCAATATGCTGAAAGCTGATTGAATAAGTCGCTGCGAAGATTTTCTGTCGCAGATTGTACAGCTGACGTTCTGCTGTACATTTCTTGTCAATGTCTTCAAATACTCTTCTTAGACGTTTCTCAAACGTCTGAAAGTCACGAAATATTATGTTGATTTCTTCTTCTCGTTTTTCTGATTTCTTCTGCAGATAATTTGTTAGATAGTGATGAAATTATGTGAATGCATTATCTTTTAAATAGATAAATGCAAAGAGTACTTTGTTCTCAATGAACTTGAACTGAAATGAATGTTGTTTGACGTATAGCTTTATCTGTACTAGGTATGCTTCGAGTTTATTTTGATCGTCATGATACAAGTTCAATGTTGAAATCTTGATCTTATTTGCGCTGAAGATGCTTGCTTCTTGACTGAGCATGACTCATTCTGACTGACTAGACATGATTGAAAGAAATGAACGTCTCTGATATCTTGTGAAAGAATGATGCTCAAAGTGTAATGATTGTTTCTTTAACAACACAAGATATATACAGAGATCAAACAGTAATCACTATTATTAGACTTGAGATCTGAAGATAGCTGAAACAATAATATGTATTGATTACTTACATGAGTTGAGCACAAAGCTTCTATCTAAGAGAACGATCATCGTTATATAAACATAGAAGAATCGTGTCAAGTCATTTCTGCTCTGAATGATCATTCTGATCATCTTCAAGCAAGATGAGCAAGATGAGCATCATGCTCATCATGCTCACTGTGATCACTTCTGATTCAAGCGATCAGAGCGATCACTTTGAAACTCTGATTACTCAATGATTATCTAATCATTGCTGTTATGTAATCACATGCGAAAGAGTTTTAACAAGCATCTTATATTTATATGCTTTTAAAGCAGTGATAAAAGTGATGTAATTCTTGTTATCAAGATGCATTTGAAGTTTGATTGAACGCTGATATGATGTTCAATCTAGTCAGATGCTTGCAACTCACTATTTTACCAATGATTTCATTTATCAGCAATAGAGAATATTTATTTCTTTTGAAAATGACATTTAACTTTTGATAGTTCACGCAGAATTGAAAATCTTCATTTGCTTTGAGAGCGAATAGAACGAAGAAGAAATAAAGAGTCTGACTAGAAGTGATGAATTTCTTCGACAGATTCTCGTTTAAGTACTTCTTTACTTTCAGAAGTTTGATAGAAAACATTTGATAGACTTGACAGCAAAAGAGCGTTGAATCATTGATGAGCTCAATTTTATGATCGTAGAAGCGATGAGAAGATAGTTTATTCAATTGAACTCGATCAAAAACATCTAGAAACTTATGATATTTCAATGACAGCTTCGCTTTAATATCTTTCAAATTCTGAGTTGTTTCATCAATTGAAGAGATGTTTAAAGCGTTCAAATTGCACTGAGTGTTGTACGCGATTTTTCTATTGATGTCTGTCATGAATAAAGCAAAGACTTCAGTCTGATTCTTCTTTGAACAATTCAACAGTGTTTTAAACGAAGCTGCATTTATGCTTTGAATCAAGAATAACTCTTTCTGAGCAGTGATTGAAATGAGTCATTTAAGTATCATAAAGATCTTAGTCTGAATGATTAAAAAGAACGAAGATGATTGCAATCAACTTGAATGCTTTGAATTGAAGAAAATTGAAAAAATCGAAATAGAAGTATTCAATTGATTCGAAAAAACAATGACGTCGTTTCACATATTCAGTAATATTTCGTTTTTATTCATTCAAAGCTTACTCAATATGACTTCATGATGATTGATATCAGCTATCAACATTGATACAGTCAATTTCTTATGACTTTCAATGATGAGATTGAGTAGAATTTTATGAGTGATGATCTTCTTAGATATTTTCTCATCATAATCTCTTATTAGCTTCTCTTTTGCCAGTGATATAAATTGAATTCTCAGTTTCTTGCATACTTTATTAACTAGATTAAAATGTACAATCATGTAGATGACTGAATCACTGTCTATTAAAGAATGAAGATTGAAAGATTGATTCTGAGAGATGAAATGAGTGTCAATTAAAAATGACTTTTCAAAGTAATTTTCTTTCAATAAAATTTCGTCTAGTTTGCACAAAGATATAATCTCTATCTCTTTAATGATTTTTGAAGAAATGACTAGTTTTTTGAATCGAAATTCGAATTGAAATCAAAGCAATCATATTCATTGTTCACTGCATTGATTTTAGTAGGTCGATTGAGACACTTTTTAGAACTATGATCTGATTTATGACATACAAAACAGCTTTCAACTAGAATGTCTGTTTCTTTGACGTTAGTTAAAATCGCGTCGCGTGACTTTAGATGATCAAGCTTCGAATGATTAATTGACTGAGTGATAAAAGTTGCTTTATGAAAGATAGTTTTAGAAAGATCATTGACGCATTTGATCTTGTTCTTGATCTCTTGAATGACTCGCTGATCATTATTCAAATAAATCAGATAGAAACGAATTTCTTTTAGAAAATCAGGTTGAACTAGTTGATTTATTCAAACAAATTGAAGATGAGAATGTATTTTATCTTTCAGATCAGCGATCAGTTACTTCTCATGATAGTCTAGATAGAAAGATAGACGTTGAAACTGAGTATAAAATTCATTGAATTTCTTGAATTCTTGAACCAAGTTGTAGTATTCTCTATGAAAGTTAACTTTCTTATTCAAATCATCAAACAACTGAGCTAGCTCTTTCAAAAGATTGTTGACAATCTTATAAAGATTGACATAGTCATGTTCGCGTCTAGCTTAAATGATCTCAGCTGCGTCATTGAATAATCTAGAATGTATATAGTTCAATTTGACTCGTTCATTAGAAAAGAGATTGACGTTGATCTTTAGTTTATTCTGAATTTTTCCGTATCAGTTCTTTCAAGTAGAGTTCTTTTCATCAGTAAACAGCGAAGAATCAGGTATTTTTTGAGATCTAGAACGCTCAGAGTAGATGAAATCAGAAGAAGTGTTTTTTTTAGCTTGAAGTCTAGTCTTCAACTCTTTGATTTCGTCTTCTTGTTGTTTATTTAACTCGTAGAGTCAATTTGTTTCTTCATCAAGAGCTAGACTTTAAGCTTTTCAGATTTCGTAGAACATGAAGAGTATTATCATTTCAGCAAATGATTCGTCATCTTCATGAATGAATGAAGCAGCACTTGATGATTTCGTTCGTGATTTCGATGAATCAGCATCAGAGATTTGAGAGAAACGATTTTGAAATTCTTCAGAATACTCTTTAATAAACGAATGACTGAACATGATGAGATTTGTTTGAAAGAGAATTGAACGAATGATGATGCTTGACGATTTTAAGAAGAAAGACGTATGAGATGATGTTTAATCTTCAATAAAGAAGATGAGATTTATTTGTTAATTGATTTGATTGATTCTCTAACAAACAACGAAGATTCTTTATTGTTGAATCTATTGATTGATTTGATTCTTGAGCAATTCACGAAGATTCTTTATCGTGATTCTCATAATCGAGTGAACTTTGCATACTTAATGAGTGATAAGTAGTCTAGCAATTCAAACAGTCTTGTCGTTGATTTTATTCAATTCTCTAGTGTTGTTCTATCTTTTAATTGTCATCAATCATCAGATAAATGAATTTCTTTAAACTTGTTCTGTCTAGATGAGTATGTTGAATGAGTAATGAGATCAGTATCATATGATTAACGAATTCTTAATATAATGTCATGATCATGTCTAAATGATACAATCAATGAAGATCAGAATTGATAGTGCTTGATCTTTAAAAATAGCTATAACTGAATATTAAAAATACAGAAGAAGATTGATACAAAAGCTTCTATTTATGTAATGTTCAGAAACTGCGTTAGACTTGAAAGAAATGTGTTTGTGACATGAAAAGAATATAATGTAAATGAACAAGATATTGTTGAAAGAAAAGAGTGTTGAGAAAGAAAAAGAGATTAAGCTCTATCTGAGTCAAACCTGAGTCAGATCTAGATCAAATCTTGACTAAATCATTGACTAGCTTTAATCATTACACAAAAAACTCGCTAGCGTTCATTGCGAAATTGATTAAAGCTTCAGTCTTGATACGCTCGTAACAAAAAGTAGAATTCATTGAATATTTGCTGCATTTGCTCACTGCATAAACTATGTCTGATCATGTTTAACAGATTACTCACATCAGTGTTTCAATGATTGATTGATAGCTTTTTATTTCTTCAAAGATAGCTTGATACTCAACTCACTTTTTGAACTTTCAATAAACGTTCTTTTTGAGATGACATCTGTGATGCATCAATGTTTTAGTTGAGCTGCAGTCGCTCATGCTCAGAAGCTCAATGACTCGCTTGATATAAATGCTTTGATTGATTCAAAGAGTTCATTCAGCTTTATCACGAGTTATGTGCATTTTTAAATATCACTCAATTGAGTCAAGATTTTTCATTTGAAAGCGCTTTGCAAATTGCAGCTTCAGTGCTTTGATATCAAATATGTTCGATTCTAGAATGAGTAAATCATTCACATAGATAGCGATAATTAGACTGATTGCGTCAAGTCAAGTACTTGAGTTTGAGTTAAGTACTCAGCTCATCAAGACTCAATTCGAGTCAGAATTCTTAACTTAAGTATTCAAGTTAAGTTGAGATGTTCAACTTAAGTATTCAAGTCGAGTCAGAGAGTTGAAATCAAGTATTGATTCGAAATTCTCGACTTGACTCGTTAAGACATGAAGATAGATAGATTGATATTCTATTATGATTTTCTATTATGACTTTCTATTATGACTTTCTATCATAGCTTCTCTTCATGACTTTTCTTCATGACTTTTCTTCATGACTTTTCTTCATGACTTTTCTTCATGACTTTTCTTCATGACTTTCTATCAAACAGTCTTCATAGTTTCTCGTCATGACTCTCTATCATAGCTTTCTACCATAGCTCTCTATCAAAGCTTTCTATCAAACGATCTTCATGTTTTTCTTCATGTTTTCTTTATGTTTTTCTTTATGTTTCTCTTTATGTTTCTCTTTATGACTTTCTATCAAAAAGATAATGCAAAAAGGTAATGCAAAGGCGAAAAACCGGAAAAATTTCTATATTTAACTTTCTTGACGTCATATTCGATTTCTTGATGAGTTGAGTTGAAAACTCGAATCGAGTATCGACTTGAGATTGATATCAGGTCGAGTCAGAATGTTGAAATCGAGTATTCAAGCTGAGTCAAAAGATTGATATCGAGTACTTGAGTCAAGTCAGAAGATTGATATCGAAACTCAACTTGATGATCAGTCTAGCGATAATGATGTCATTATCATGAATGAACATTGAATGATCAATTTCTATTCTTTGATAGTTGATGAAGATGAGATAAACTTTCAGAGTTGCATATCATTCTTGAGACATCTGTTTTAATTCATATAGAGTCTTGTTTAAATGACAGGTCAAAAAGATTTCATTTAATTCTTTTTGCTTAAACTTTGAAGATTGCTGCATTCAGATCTCTTTCTTTAGATGTGCTTTTAGAAAAGCGATGATGACATTCATTTGTTCAACTTCATAGTCATATTTAATCATCAATGTTAAAAGCATTTTGATGATCATGATTCTGATCATCAAAGTAAAGATCTCATCATAGTCAATTTTCTGCTTCTGACGAAATCTTTTACACACTCATTTAGCTTTGTATTTGATCATCTTCTCTTTGAGTTCTCGCTTAATGATAGTTACTCAGCGCGTCGACAGTATTTGTTGATTCGACGAAGATGTTTTCAGAGTAAAGATGTTATTTTTGATGTGAGTGTCAAGCTCACTTCTGAATGCAAGCTTTCATTGTTCTCAATCGAAACTAACTTTAGCATGTTTCACTGTTTGTGAAGTATTCAATTTAATTTGAACTTGATTTGCTTTACTTAAACTGATCATTAAGTTAAGTTTTAAGTTGACATTTTGAATTCAACTCGATTCAAAGTTGAGTTGCTTACATTTTCAACTCAATTTGAGTTGAATTGAGCATATTTTCAACTCAATTCAACTCAACTCAACTGAAAATTGAGTCAACTCAACTCGACTCATCAAGAACTCAAGCTTAATGTCAAGAAAGTTAAATATAGAAATTTTTTCAACTTTTGCATTATTTTTTTGCATTATCTTTTTGATAGAAAGTCATGAAGAAAAAACATGAAGATCGTTTGATAGAAAGCTTTAAAGAGAAACATAAAGAGAAATGTTAGAATCATGTTTAGAGCAAGTCATAGAAATACAGGTAAACGAAGGGTAAATCAGGTAAACGAGAATTCAAAGCTAAAGAGCGAGATCTATCTAGATGCGAAGACTATATGTACAGAAGAAGAAGTGAGCGCTAGGCTCGATAGAGTCTAGATTCGCTCAAAGAACACGCGTTTCAGTAGAAGGCTGAGCACGCTTGTAACAAGAAACATGAAGAAAAACATGAAGAAAAACATGAAGAAAAACATAAAAAAGAACATGAAGAAAAACATGAAGAGAAACAAAAAGAGAAACATGAAGATTGTTTGATAGTGTCAGAAACTGAGTTAAACTAGAGATATTATCAATATAAAAGACTGATATTATTATTACTTTGATAAAATCTAGATATAAGACAATACATCAAATAATGTACAAGATGAAAGACAAAGAGCAAAAGAAAAGAATGAAAACTCAACTTTTATATACATGAATTGAGCAGAATCAAGACTAGACAATAGTTCTATTGACTTAAGATTGCAAAAGTTCATGCACATGACTGAGATGATTGAAACAAAATTGCTGAGATTAAATTAAAATGATGATGACTAGATTGATGACTTGATTCATTGAACTGCAAAACATTGAATCAAGATTATTTAAAATATCAATGATTTAAATTCTAAATTGAGTTAATGATCTGACATCATGACAGTAACTTCTTTCTTCAAGACTGAGCTTTTGTAAAATGATGAGAAGAAACAAGATGAAATGAGAAAGAATTGAAGATGAAGACTGAAATGAAACAAGAATTGATGTAAATGCATTTTAATGTGATGAAGCACAGACGAGATTAAAATAGATCTGAGTCACATCTGAGTCAGATTTGAGCAAGATGTCTGAAGAGTAAAATGAGATGAGACGCATTTTAACATGATGATGCATAAATGAAATTAAAATACATCTGAGTCACATCTGAGTCAGATTTAAACAAGATGTCTGAGTCAAATCTAAATAAGATCTGAGTCAGATCTGAGTAAGAAAAAGATGAAACATAGTTTAATGTGATGATGCACAGATGAAACTAAAATACATCTGAATCACATCTGAATCAGATTTAAACAAGATGTTTGAGTCAAATTTAGACAAGATCTGAGTCAGATTTGAGCTGAGTTGAAATGATGAAGATTGAACTTAAAGTTCTTGACATTGACATTGAGACATCATACATGATAATACATGTGATTCTTTGACGACAGAATTGACGAGATGATATTCATTGAGTGCTTGCTCACAATTATTCAGAAGATGAAAAGACTTTCAAGTAGAAAAGTGATCTTTTCAATTAACATAATACTTGAGCAGAGATGAATTATAGCATTTATCACGCTTGAAGTTTAGTATGCTGTTTACATATCAGAATCTTTTGTTATTCTTAATGATAATGAGTTCTCAAAGTTTCTGACGTTGATTTAAAAGAAAGTCACTTATGATATGACTCAAAAGAGTGACATGAAAGATTGAATAAATTTTCATGAATGTTGAAAGATTTAACTCAATGATCAGAGAATTATTCTTGAAGACACATTTGATCTTGAAGAGATCAACATTATGATCATCTAACTTGACAATAAGATGAGCAATGCTGAAATTACAAGCATTCAGTCAAACTTCATCTTCAACAAAGTATTTAGAACAAGAACAACAAGAGAGATTGACATTGAATTCATAAATGATCTGAGCTATAAACATCTCATCACGTAGATACTCAGTTAATTTCTTTATTTTCTTGATGAACTCTTTAACATTAATTAACTTGTCTTGAGCTTAAGATGTAAGATTCTCAAGCAAAGACTCAGAAGACTTGAAGTCTAAACATGAGTTTTGACTCAAATTGATCAAGAAGAGTGATGCTAAAGTAATTAATGACGATGCATTATTGATAATAAATTCAACTTCAGAAAGTCATTTAGCTCAGTCATTCTGCATGTAGTTGACGAAAACTTGAAGATAATGCTTCATGACAACATTGATTTTCTCAATTTGATCATTGATTTCAGAGTGATACATTGTTGATAACTTAATGTTTATCTTCAGCATTTTACACATATGCTTTCAGACATCAAAGATGAATTGTGTGTCTCAATCAAACATGAAAAACTCAAGTAAATCATGATGTTTTCAAACATAAGCATAAAAGCAGTTAATAACTTCTTCAACTTTCATAGAAGTGATGAGAACTAAATGTCTCATTTTGATAAAATGATTGACAAAGATTAGAATATATTTATATGTGATACTCATGAAGATATTGAGTGATAAAGAATTTACATAGTTCATGAAGATATCACGTCAACAACATTTGAAGATTGAAAGAGAACACAATCATTCTTGAGTTCATTGTCTAAAGAGCTTGAAATGTGTGTACATATGACAGTTTTGTACAAAGCATTGAACATACTTATAAATGTTTGATTATCAGTAGACTCAACTGATCAGTTCATAGCTTTTTACTCTTTCTGAGTGATCATTGATGATACTATTATGAGCGAGCTGAATGATATAAAGACGTAGTTTATTTAAGTTGAGTATGTACTTTCTTTCTTGAAAGTACAAATGATTCTCATGTTTTTCACACTCGACTAAAGAAATCTTGTTGTGATATCATGCTTCATTGCAAAGTGCTTCAATTATTTAAATTGCAAATTTGTCATTGATTTTGACTTGCTTTCACAATGTCTGAGTGAAAGTATCAGCAAAATCTTCATCAAGATTCAGAATGTCTTGATCTAGCTGAAACTTGTTGTTTTCAACATCAAATTCTTCAATTTCTAGATTCATGAGAGCTAAAATTTGCGAAGATGCTGAAATAACTGAAAACAGATGTAACTGAACTGAATCTAAAGCAATGACTTGTGACTGAAGCTTCATGACTTTAATGTTGAAGATGTTAAAAACAAGATTCTCAACAATATTGAGATCTAAAACATGAGTTTTCAGAATTGTCTGATGTTGATATTGATGTCAAGAATCAAATGTATTTCTTTCTTTAAAGAGATTTTCTGAGTGACGTGTCAGAGCATTCAACTTATCATCAATCTTGTCAAGATGATAAGCGATGCAATAGTTAAATTTAGACAGAAACTCACTTCAATGAGCTTGATGATGACTTAACTGCTTAATTAACATGAAATACTCAAGGTTTTTGTGATTCGTGATCATCTCAACAGAATAGATAAAGTCTTCAAGCTCTGATCATCATTTCTTGAAAGTGCAAACAATGATCATGAGTTTTTTATCGTAGATCTTGTAGTTACACTCAATTGAGTTATGCTTTTTCGAAAAATAAGCGACTGAATGAAGAATTTCGTTCTCATCATACTGAGAAAGAATGTTTTCAAACACATAGTTCAAAGCATTGATTTCTATCACAATCTTGTGATCTGAATTATAGTGACAAAAAATAATCTTGAAAGTGAAAACTTTCTTAAGAATGTTGAATGCAATCTGACATTTCTGAAATCAGACAAAGAATACATCTTTTCTGATGAAATGAGTGAGCGAGATAGCTATTCTACTATAGTCATAGATGAATTTTCTATAGAAGTTCGCGAAATCTAGAAAACTTTGAACGTTTTTAACGTTGATCAAGATGAATCAGTTGACAATGATGTTTATCTTAGAAGAATTCATCTTAATTTCTTCAATGATGATTATCAATTCTAAATATGAAACTTGAGTGACGTGAAACTTGCATTTGATTATATTCATTTGAAGATTTGCTTCTTGCAGCTTTTGCAGAATGAGCTTGACATGAATCTCATGCTCGAGTTCATTGTCGAAATAAATCAAGATGTCATTCAGATAAGCTGTACAGAACTTATTTAAATGTTTGCAAAGAGTATTGTTAATATACTTCTGAAATGAGACAGACTCATTACATAAATTGAAAAGCATGACTAAATACTTGAATAATTCAAATCGAGTGCAAAAGACAATGAAAGTTTCATCTTCTTCTTTGATTCAAAGTTGATTGAATGCAGAGATGATATTCAGCTTGATAAAGATTTTAGCTCAACTTAAATGATTCAGCATTTCTGAGATCAGAGACAGAGAATATCAATTCTTGACTGTGATAACATTCAGATCTCAATAGTTCATGCAGAAGCAAAGTTCTTCTTTGAATTTCTTAATGAAGAGAACAAAGATAATCATTTAAGAGTAATTGACTTGAATGAAATCTTTGCTTAAATTCTCATTCAGATAACGACGAAGTTCTAGAATTTCATCATGATTCATGTTGTACAAAGCGAAGACTGAGAGTTGAGCATCTTCTTTAAAATGTATAACATGATCATGAGCTTAATGCAAAAACAAGATATCAACGTTCTTCTTGAAGAAAATGTTTAGAAACTCAAAATATCTGAATGATAGAATTGTGACTGAATTAATGTTCTTGCTTTGTTGATAAACTTCAAGATCTTCTTGTGTTGTGAATGCAGTCAAATGAAATTTCTTTTTCATTTAATGAAGATTCAGACGATGATTCTTATCATATGTACTGTCTTGAAAGCGAGATGAAAACTGAGCAAGAGTTGAACTGTTCTTTGAATGAACAGTCAAAGTCACGCAATGCGATTTTGACTCATCAGAGTTTAGACTAAAAGATGAGATTGATTCAAGATTTAAGAAAACATTGATTTTCTTTAGAATGATGCTAAACACTTCAATGTCTTTGACATGAGCAGCATGATCAAAGCTTCAAGCTTTCAACTTAACTATGTCAAGTTGTATAAAAGATTGATTGAATTGATTTGCTTGAAAAACAACAGAAGTTTTAAAGAAAAAAGAATTTTGACACTTGATTTTTGATGAATATTCTTTTTGAATGACTTGAAGAATACAACTAGAAACTTCTTGTTTCAGACGAGAAACAAGATTGAACGAGATTTATTTCTTATGAACGAGCTGAGTATTAGTTGACTTTTCATGAGCAAATGAAAAGTTATATTGCTTCTTGTGAGCAGACAAGAAACTGAGTTGCTTCTTTCAAGTGAATGAGAAACTAGATTGCTTCTTGCAAGCGAACTGAAAACTGAGTTGCTTCTTTCAAGCAAATGAAAAACTAAATTGCTTCTTGCAAGCAAACTGAGTGCTGAATTGCTTCTTGTGAGCAATTTGTAGACTGAATTGCTTCTTGTGAGCAATTCATGAACTGAGTTGCTTTTTATGAGTGAATTGAGAGTGAGACTGAGAGAAAGCTACTGTTATGAGTCTGCATAAAGCGAATTATATGAGTGTATTCTAACTAGAAGTTCAAAGCTAAAGAAGAAAGAAAATGAAACACGTTGAGAGTCTTATACTCACGAAGGCGCGCTAGATCACTAGCGTGTCAACATCAGCTTTATACTAGTCTATGATAGTTTAACATGATCTATGTTAAACTAACTCAAGATGCACGTTGACATGATCTATGTTAGACTAATTCGAGATGCACGCTCATAACATTATCTCTTTTCTTCATTTAGCAATGTTCTTATTGCTGCAGTTCAGTCAATCTTTCTTGAGTCAATTTCTATCTTGACTTGTTCAAATAACGTTCATGAAAGTTATTGATGACTTTCAAGCAATCTTCAAATTCACTTTCATCAACGTTGTATCAATGTAGATCAACGTTGTATTCTTTTCAATTGACATGATATTATAGTCATTTGTCTCGTTCTTAGTGTCTGAAATTCAATATGTTCTTCACTTTTCATTCATCTTCGTCTTTAATCACTATAGAATCAGACAACTCATTTCATTGTTCTTCTAAAGCGTTTTTTGAATCTAGTCGCAGCAGATTTGACGCAAACTTCGAATGAATCTTCATAGTCAACGACAGTTTTAGTCAATAAGCATGTTCAATCTCAATCAGAATCTTGAAGAGTTCTAGCATTTTATCGTTTAACTTCTTTGATAATCGTGATGTCGTTATGTTTCTAGAATTCAAAAACATTATGTCATTTATCTTGTAAATCATTTTCTTTCAATGTTTATTAATCTGTTTCTTCATTGTGACTCTGACTCTTGCTAAGACTTGCTTGATTAATGCTAGTGATTATTTCATGTGTTTGAATATATTCTTTGCTTTGTCTGCTTCGATTCTAGCTCGAATGATCTCATATTCGATTGAGTTCAAATCGAAGCTCATATGAGAGTGAAAGCTTTTATTCAGAAAGAACATCAACTGTTCAATTGATGATGAAATAGCATTGTTATTGACGAATTCAATCATAAATAATCAGATGAATCAATCATCTTGCATATATGAGCAATAGCTTTGTAGATATCATTTCACATTCTGATTCGCTCTTTCTGTTTGATCATCAATTTGCGAATGATAGTCTGTAAATAGTTTCATCTTGATGTCAAGTCTCAGATATAAAGACTTTCAGACAATTGATATGAATTGTGAATCATGATTGAACACTATTAACCTTGATAGTTCATGAGTTCTGAAGATTCATATCAACAGTAGCTTAACTGTTTGTTCTGCGAAGATTTCTTTGTCATCTGATCAACACGATATATAATGTTGTTTCTTAAACAATGAATCTATGACTGTCAGAATCGCGTTGTTTTCATCACTTTCTGATAGATTAATAATGAAGTTTAATGATATGTTCTGTCATTACTGCTCAAGTATGAACAATAACTTCAGCAGTTCATTGATTCAATCTCTTGATGCTTTTGATCTACAACAAACGTAACAGTTTTGAATGTAGCGCTTAATCATCATTCTCATCTTCGATCAGCAATATGATCATCTCAGCAAGTTCAACGTTTGATTCATGTCAGAATGATCATTGATCAAAAGATCATGTGCTTTTCTTATCAATCAAGTGATCATTGACTGAGAAATTCATAGTTTATCATCTTTTCAGAGTACTTCATCAAGTACTTTGCAATTGTTTAAATCAATATCTTGACAAGTTCTTCTGTTCTGTTTCATGACTATTTGAATATTGAAGCACAGTTGATTCATTTGATTTTCGACTATAATTTGATTCTGAATAGAAATCATCTCTTCGACCGAATTTTCGTTAATGTTTGATTCTTGTTTTGAATCTGAGTCAGATCTTGATTAGCTTTCTGATCATCTTCTTGATCAACTTTTATTGACTGCAGCTCAAATTTGCCTTCTGACAATAACATCTGATGCTGATATAGCTTTCAATCATCATTTGCTTCAACTAACTTGACGTCTGACATTCTGATCAGCGCGTCGACTTTCAGATTCTGTTTTTTCAACAGATATATGATCTTGAAGTTATATTCAGATAACTTCTCAGCTCATCTAGCTTGTCATCGAGTCAGTTCTTTGATGATCATGAAGTACTTCAAATTCAGATGATCGATGAAGATCTTAATTGAAATATTCATACATTTCAATTCAAGATGTCAATGTTTCAAACAGCGAATAATGATCAGCAGTTCTTTGTCATAGATCTCGTAGTTGCATTCTGCGAGAATCATGTTCTTGCTATAGAAGATCATTGAATGTAGAATGTCTTCATCATCATACTGAGACAATACTTCGTCGTTCACATAGTTCAAGAAGTTCGTTTTCAGAATAACTTCTCTGATCAAGTTAAAATGCTTCAGAATAAGAACTGTCATCATCTGTTGCTTTAGTTCTTCAAAGATCATCTGACAGATTTCTGTTTATTCAAAGAGATGATCTTTTCAAGTCAGCTTTATCATGAGTTGAATGATCTTTGAGAAGTTCTTTATGAATCGTCGATAGAAATTGCAGAAGTCAATGAAGATCTGCACATGAGTCAATGATCGCGACACTTTTCAGCTTCAAATCACATCTACTTTTCGAGAATTCATTCGTAGATCATTGATGAATATCAGTAGTTTAAGAAACGAGATTTTCTGAATCTTGAATTCACACTTGTCAATGTTTATCTGCAGATCAACTTCATGAAGCTTGTTTAGCACTTCTTTCACATGAGTTCTATGTTCTTTCAAGATCTTACTATAGATGAGAATATCATTCAAGTATGTCTGACAAAACTTGTGCAGACAGTCAAACAATACATCGTTGATATAGTGCTGAAAGAATGTGAGTTCATTGATCAATTTAAAGAGCATTACTCTATACTTGTAAACATTGAAGAAAGTAACTGTTAGAAATCAGCATAGAGCGAGTCATATGAGTGTAAGGTAATGAGTGTTACGATTCTAGCTATCATCTATGTTGATGACTATGTTGATGACTATGTTGATGACTATTCTGAGAGCTATCGTCGATCGCTCGTCGCTAGAACATAGACTTGTTTCGAAGTCAACTTTATTCAGAGTTAGCTTATGTTCTTCTGAGTCATATAGATAGTCGATCTTTTTCTTCTAGATACTTTTCTTTCTTAGCATTTATATACTCGTTACATTACACTCATATGACTCGCTCTATGCTGGTTTCTAACATTATATAAATGCTTCTTCGTTACAGACGAAGTGAAATAATCTGCATCGATTTCTTCGAGTGCTTCTGCTAGTAGTTCTTTGTTGAGATCATGTCTAGAATCTAATCACACTGCAGCGAGATAGTGCGTAGCTGAATAGAATGTTTGATTAATAAAGATAGCTATAACTAGAATATTAAGAATACAGAAGAAATCAAAGAGAGTTTCGAGCTGTATCTATAGTAGGGCAAAACAAAGAGAGCGAAGCAGATTTGCTTGAGTATTGAAAGCGCTAGAATAAAGTGTTGAGGTTAGAGGTTCAACATGAATCAAAATCTCTAGAGCTTGTTGACTAGAAAACTTTATTCAATCTCGACACACTCGTAACATTATCTTCTTCTCTTTAAAAGTCATGTCTCTATGACTTGTAATGTAGTTCATAGCACTGACGTAAAGTCTTGATGCCTGCCTTTCTATCAATCTTTCTATTGATTCAAATCAACTCGTCAAATGCCTATTGTAGCAGACTCACTATGTGAAATAGAATGATCATTGAAGCAGACTCACTAGTCGACTTGCTCATTGAAGAGATCAACTATCGACTTGTCATTGAAGCAGACTCACTAGTTGCATGTGAACGTGAGGTAGATCGATTCACTGATAGATAGAGCGATGAGAGTAGATATGTCATTGCATTGACGAAGAGTGTCATTGTAGCAGACTCACTATGAGAACGTCATTTGTAGTAGCAGACTCACTAATTTGATCTGACGACACAGATTGTTTTGACTCATCTGATTCACAAGCTTGATTCAAGACGAAGAGAGAAAGAAATGAGTTGAACAGCTTGTTTTCACTCATCTGCTTCACAAGAATGAGTTGATTCTAAAGCAATTCACGAAGATTCTTTATCATGATTCTCTTAATCGAGTGAACTGTGCGTACTTAATGAGCGGTAGATTCTCTAGCAATTCAAACAGTCTCGTCGTTGATTCTATTGACTCTCTGATGTTGTTCTGTCTTTCAATTGCATCGATCATCAGGTAAAACAAATTTCTTTATACTCGTTTCGTTGTTCGTTGAGTAGCTTGAATGAGTAATGAAATCAATATTATGTGATAAACGAATTCTTAATATAATGTTGAGATCATGTCTAGAATCTAATCACACTGCAGCAAGATAGTGCGTAGCTGAATAGAATGTTTGATCAATAGAGATAGCTATAACTAGAATATTAAGAATACAGAAGAAATCAAAGAGAGTTTCGAGCTGTATCTATAGTAGGGCAAAACAAAGAGAGCGAAGCAGATTTGCTTGAGTATTGAAAGCGCTAGAATAGAGTGTTGAGACTAAAGATTCAACATGAGCCAAAATCTCTAGAACTTGTTGACTAGAAAACTCTATTCAATCTCGACACACTTGTAACATTCTTCAATTCTCTATCGACTTTGATCTAGCGACTTGTGTTCATGCAGCAGCACTCATCTTTCTTCACTCGTGCGCTGATCAGCGAGTATAAACAAACGATTGAAATCATTCAACTAGGTCAAAGATCAGCGAATTAACCGTTCATTCAGATTCGCAAGAAATTCTTCGAATTTGTTGAACAATCAAACGAGATCAGTCATAGAACTGCGTGAAGTCTCTATCTTGAGAAGCAAACTCTCAGTGAGTCTGCTTCAATGACATCGTCAATGCAATGATCTTCTCATCGCTCTATCTATCAGTGAATCGATTCGCCTACCAGTTCACATGCAACTAGTGAGTCTGCTTCAATGACACGTTCGATAGTGAGTCTGCTACAAGAACAGATAACGATTGATCTCGTCGACAGAGTCAGTCATTCGATAGTTAGTCTGCTTGAACAACACTCGAAGTGAGTCTGCTACAAAGACAGACAACGATTGATCTCTTGATTGAGTCGATCAACAAACGAAACAAGCTCTACTATGTAGTAGATCTGAATCAGAAGTGAGTCTGCTTCAATGACATGATCAATGCAATGATCTATCTACTCACATCGCTCTATCTATCAGTGAATCGATCTACCTTGAGTTTCTGTTCAACTAGTGAGTCTGCTTCAATGACATCGTCAATGCAATGACTCTCTCATCACTCTATCTATCAGTGAATCGATTCGTCTATCAGTTCACATGCAACTAGTGAGTCTGCTTCAATGACATCTTTCGTCAATGCAATGATCTATCTACTCACATCGCTCTACCTATCAGTGAATCGATCTGTTGACTCGTTCGCATGCAACTAGTGAGTCTGCTTCAATGACACTTCTACCTTGCATAGTGAGTCTGCTACAATAGACATTTCAATTCTACACAAGACTAAGAAAATACATTTATGCAAACATGAATCATTGAAGAAGAGAGATAATGTTACGATTCTAGCTATCATTTATGTTGATGACTATGTTGATGACTATGTTGATGACTATTCTGAGAACTATCATTGATTGCTTGTCACTAGAACATAGACTTGTTTCGAAGTCAACTCTATTCAGAATTAGCTTATGTTCTTCTGAGTCATATAGATAGTCAATTCTTCTCTTCTAGATACTTTTCTTTCTTAGCATTTATATACTCGTTACATTACACTCATATGACTCGCTCTATGCTGATTTCTAACAATGAGTATATAAATGCTAAGAAAGAAAAGTATCTAGAAGAGAAAAGTCAACTATTTATATGACTCAGAAGAACATAAGCTAACTCTGAATAGAGTTGACTTTGAAACAAGTCTATGCTCTAGCGACAAGCGATCGATGATAGCTCTCAAAATAGTCATCAACATAGTTATTAACATAATCATCAATGAAGATGCGTAGCTAGAATCGTAACATTATTTTCCCTCTTCAATGATTCATGTTTGCATGAATGTATTTTCTTAGTCTTGTGTAAAATCGAAATGTCTATTGTAGCAGACTCACTATGCAAGGTAGAATGATGTCATTGTAGCAGACTCACTAGTTGCACATGAACGTATGATCAGATTCACTGATGAGTAGAACGACGAGAGTGAATAGATTATTGCATTGATCGTGTCATTGAAGCAGACTCACTAGTTGCATGTGAACATTTGATCAGATTCACTGATAGATAAAGCGATGTGAGTAGGTAGATCATCGCGTTAACGAAAGACGTCTTTGTAGCAGACTCACTATTTGCACATGAACGAGTCAACAGATTGATTCACTGATTGATAGAGCAATGTGAGTAGCTGAGTCATCGCATTGACGAAAGATGTCATTGAAGCAGACTCACTAGTTGCATGTGAACTCAATGACGAGTCAGATTCACTGATAGATAGAATGATGAGAGTGAGTAGATCATTGCATTGAGAGTGTCGTTGAAGCAAACTCACTGAAATTTCAATATAGAAACAAGCTCAAAGATTTACTTGTTGTTGAAGACATTATTGTGTCATTGTAGCAGACTCACTAGTTGCATATGAACGAGTAGACGAATCAATTCACTGATGAGTAGAGCGATGAGAGTAGATGAATCATTGCATTGACGATGAGTGTCATTGAAGCAAACTCACTGTTGAGATTTGCTCATCGAGATAGAGACTTCACGCAGTTCTAAACTGATCTCTTTGATTGCTCTTTGAGATAAAGACTTCATGCAGTCATAAACTGATCTTGTTTGATTGTTCAACAAATTCGAAGAATCTCTTGCGAATCTGAATGAACAATTAATTCGCTGATCTTTGATCTAGTTGAATGATTTCAATCGTTTGTTTATACTCGCTGATCAGCGCACAAGTTCAAATCTTTTGTTTATTCTCGCTGAATCAGCTCACGAGAAGAGAGAGATGAGTGCTGCTGATGATTGCAAGTCAACTAAATCAAATGTTGATAGTGAATTGAAGAGTTGACAGAAGCACTCAAGAATTGATGCAGATTATTTCACTTCGTCTGTAACGAAGAAGCATTTATATAATGTTAGAGATCAGCATAAAGCGAGTCATATGAGTGTAAGGTAACGAGTATATAAATGCTAAGAAAGAAAAGTATCTAGAAGAAAAGAGTCAACTATTTATATGACTCAGAAGAACATAAGCTAACTCTGAATAAAGTTGACTTCGAAACAAGTCTATGCTCTAGCGGCGAGCGATCGACGATAGCTCTCAGAATAGTCATCAACATAGTCATCAACATAGTCATCAACGAAGATGCGTAGCTAGAATCATAACAGTAACAAAAGTTGTTAAATTCTCACTTTCTGAACTCATGTGCAGTTTATTGAACGTGATGATAATGTTGAGTTGAGTCAGATACTTACTGCCTTGAATTCGAATGAGTACTTCGTTTATCAAGAGTATTGAATAAAGATCTCTTTTGATCAGAGCATTCAGTTTTCAATAATTTATGCAAAAGCGAAGACTATCATCTTTCTTTTTGACAAATAGTATTGACGAAGCGAAGAGAGCTTTGCTGAGTGTAATAAACTTCTTCTTCAAGTTCTCTTCTAAATATTTCTTGATCTTCTGCAACTTGTAGCTCAACATAAAGTACAATCAACTTCTAGAAGATTAACTCTCATCTTCTAATTCAATCTTGTGATCATATGATTGATGCAAAGGCAACTGCGTTGTCTTTTCTCTATCAAAGACATCTAGAAAGTTGTGATAGACTATTGAAAGCTTCTTCTTCAGTTCACTCAGTGACATGACAAAGATCACTTCATTTAGTTTCATGAAATCTTCGACTGAGCTAAGCACTTTGTTGATTTCACTAATGATCAAGAAAAAGATCTTGATCTTCTTATTCTTGACTAGAATTCAATACACAGCGACTTCGATCACGACAATATTGACGATCTCTTCTTTCTCTGATGACTGAATGAATCGAGATTGATCGAGATCGACTGAGATGCTTCATCAACAAATTCTCGAGTGCTAATTAGTCAATCACACGCAGCTAATCATCACGTTGACATTGTTGACATCGTTGACAGCTGATTAGATCAAAGGTTCAATCAAACATCACTTAATTATGTCATTAATCTCGTACTTAGATCTAATAGCTGATAAATTGAATCATTTATCTTTGCGCATAGATAATTAAATGACTAACAGCATCATTAGACAGTTTGACAACATCTTCGTTCTTCGCATTCTACATGCTCATCTATCTACATGCTCATCATTTTACTCATCATTCTACATGCTCATCATTCTACTCGTCATTCTACATACTCATCACTTTACTCATCACTTTACATACTTGTCTATCTACTCATCACTCTACATGCTCATCATTCTACTCGTCATTCTACATGCTCATCACTCTACTCATCACTCTACATGCTCATCACTTTACTCGTCACTCTACATGCTCATCACTCTACTCGTCACTCTACATGCTCATCATTCTACTCGTCACTCTACATGCTCATCATTCTACTCGTCACTCTACATGCTCATCATTCTACTCGTCACTTTACATACTCATCACTTTACTCATCACTCTACATACTCATCTATCTACTCATCATTCTACATGCTCATCACTTTACTCATCACTCTACATACTCATCACTCTACTCGTCATTCTACATGCTCATCATTCTACTCGTCACTTTACCTACTCGTTAGTCTACTTGTTAGTCTACTCATCAGCTTGCTCACTTCAAAACATGCTTCATGCAACGTGTTTAAACATACGTCATTCGCTTCATGATCTACTTCATGATTTACTTCATAGTATGCTTCATACATGCTTCATACATGCTTCATAACACATGCTAATTAGCTCAATAGAACGCGCTCTTCATGACTCGATATCAAACTTTCTATCAAATCTTCTATCAAATTCTCTATCAAACTTTCTATCAAACTTTCTATCAAACTTTCTACATGCTTCAAATTATGAACGCATAACACAAGTTAAACAGTGCTTCAAACAATGCTTTCTATGAAGTACATGACTTGAAAACAGTATTGTTACCTCTGTGATTAGTAATCTTCGCTCTCAGTCAAAGATCGATGCTAGAAAATTCAGAGAATTCAAAGTATTTACTTCTTTTCACTTCTTTCTTTCTTCATAATTCTACTTTCTAAAACAACAACAATTGTATTTCAACAATGCTAACTAGTTTAATAGAATGCATTCTTCATGACTCAATATTGAACTTTCTATCAAATTTTCTACTGATCTTTCTACTGATCTTTCTACTGATCTTTCGATCGAGCTTTTTACTGATCTTTCTACTGATTTTTCTACTGATCTTTCTACTGATCTTTTGATCGAGCTTTTTACTGATCTTTCTACTGATCTTTCTACTGATCTTTTGATCAAGCTTTCTACTAATCTTTCTACTGAGCTTTCTACTGATCTTTCTACTACTGAGCTTTCTATCAATCTTTCTATCAACCTTTCTACTGACCTTTCGACCGAGCTTTCTACTGATCTTTTTACTGATCTTTCAATCAAGCTTTCTACTGATCTTTCAACCGAGCTTTCTACTGATCTTTCTACTGATTTTTCTACTGATCTTTCTACTGAGCTTTCTACTACTGAGCTTTCTATCAACCTTTCTATCGATCTTTCTATCAATCTTTCTATCGATCTTTCTATCAATCTTTCTACTGAGCTTTCTACTGAGCTTTCTACTGAGCTTTCAATCAAGCTTTCAATTGAGCTTTTTATCAAACACTCTATCAAACTTTCTACATGCTTCAAATTACTCGTTGATCAAGCGCATAACATGAATTGAACAATGCTTTCTACATGACTTCTTTCATGATTTTCTACCAAACAGTCTTCATGATTCTCTATCGAGCATTCTTCATGTTTCTTTATCGAGCACTCTTCATGTTTCTCTATCAAACATTCTTCATGTTTCTCTATCAAGCAGTCTTCATGTTTTTCTATTGAGCATTCTTCATGATTTTCTACCGAGCATTCTTCATGTTTTTCTATCAAGCACTCTTCATGTTTTTCTATTGAGCACTCTTCATGATTTTCTACCAAACAGCTCTCATGATTTTCTATTGAGCACTCTTCATGACTTTCTTTATGATTCTCTATTGAATACTCTACATAGTCAACAATTCATTCAAATATGTTAGAAGTCTGTCTAGAGTGAGTCAGATAAAAGTGTCATTTAACTAGAAGATAAATGCTAAGAAAGAAAGATAGCTACAGAAAAGAAGTTGACTACATATGTGTGTTTCTCAGTCAACGCTAGACTCAATAGAAACTAGTCAAGGTGACGAAGCGAGAATAAACCTGGTAAGACTAGAAGATTAAGTCTGACAAGGCTAGAATCGTGACATTACTTCTTTTCTTCAATGATTCATGTTTGCATGAATGTATTTTCTGCTCGACTTGATTGATTGCTCAATCATGATTTCACAGACTCAGATCTGTTAAATTGTGATTGATTGAATTGTCGATTAGCGCGATTTGTTCAAGTATCAAATATGAAAATTGTCAATGATCTTCTGAGCGTTCATAAATTCATCATCATCAGCGTTGTATCAATTGAGATCATTGTCATAGTCATTTCATTTGACTTTATACTGAAGTCGTCTTCGATATCAACGAAAATTCAATATATCATTGATTTCTCACTCGTCTTCGTCGTTTATCACTATTGAATCTGAGAGTTTGTTCTTTTGATCAGACAAGAAATTGTCAACGACAGAGCGAAGCAGATCAGAATGAAATACATCATGAACACGCATAGACTCTGATAATTTCAGTTTATATGAAGAGTCGATGAAATCTAGATTGGTGAAAGAATCGAGCATTTTGTCATCTAGCTTCTTGAAAGATCTTGCTGTAACGATGTTTCTTTCATTCAGAAACATCTTTGATTCAACGTTGTAATCAACTTCTTTTCTATGCTTATTGACTTGTTTCATCATTTGTTTTCGTGTTTTGACTAGCGACTTGCGAGCAAACTTCAATGTTTTGTTCATATGTTCAGATATATTCTCGACTTTAGCCGTCTGCAAGCGTTCACGAAAACTTTTATATTCAATGACATTGAATTCAAAGCTCATATGAGAATGAAAGTCTTTGTTTAGAAAGAAAGAGATCAAGAAGATGACTGAGAACAGAGCATTATTATCAACGAACTCAATCATAAGTAGTAGCTTAGCTCAGTCATTCTGCATGTACAAACAGAAGAATCAAAGATATCTTTCAACGTTCTGATTGACTCGTTCACTTTGATCATCGATCTGAGAGTGATAGACTGTAAAGAGTCGAAGATTAATGTTTAGTCTTTTGCAAAGCGACTTTCATAGAATGAAGGTAAATTGAGAATCTCGATTCGAAACAATGAAATCGAGTAAATCGTGTATTTGATATATTCACTGAAGCATTAGCTCAGCTGTTTTTTCTGCTGTGATTTTCTCGTCATCAATGAAGCAAGAAATATAATGTCGTTTCTTTATCAGTCTACATATCACTGTTAGTATGACGTTTTTGCCTTTCGAAGAAGATAAGTCAATGATGAAATTCATGACTATGTTCTTTCATCACTGTTCGAGTATGAGTAGAGAATGTAGTAGTTCATTGAATTTATCTCAAGAAGTCTTTGATCGCTGACAAATGTAGCAGTTTCAAATATATCAATCTATTGTTTTTCGCATTGAAGATCAATAGTAGTACCTTCTTATGATCTTCATCGTTCTGAGAATTTCGAAATGATCAATAGAAGATTGATCGTGAACTTCTCGAATTAGCTTCATTTGAAGGTGCTCATCGAAGAAAACTCATAGAAAATCACTTCGATATAGTATTTCGTTCTGAACTCGACAATCTTTTAATTTAGTATCTTTGTATTGAGCTTCTTCTTTTAATACGACTTCACGAAGTAGAATATAATTCTCGTTGATTCTGTTAGCTTCTAGAATCAATTGATAAATTGATTCATCATTCTCTTTCTCTTCTAGATCAGCAATTTTCATTCAATTCGACGTGAGAATTGTAGTTCGTTGATAGCGACATCGTTCATTCTTGAAGCTTCTAGAAACTGAATTGACTCAACAAGTCAATGCATCGACTTTGATGTTTTGTTTATCTGAACGATACATGATTTTGAAGTTGAAGTCAACGAGCTTTTGTACTCAGCGCATTTAACGTCTACTTAGCTCTTTATCTTTCATTAATGACGTTAAAGCTTGATGATCAGTGAACATCTTGATGA
>JAABUL010000799.1_pt1 | contig 65257 bp, 63 predicted proteins | sample 5559151 | NCBI WGS metagenome assembly JAABUL01 (sample SAMN10711876, study PRJNA513368) | rock metagenome | isolation source: Antarctica rocks | place: Antarctica: Victoria Land, Pudding Butte sud
CTAAACCCTGCATAGCGCTCGGGGCTTGCTTTCTGTTTACGGCTAGACTGAGTGCAGGGTCTGTGGATGATCATTGGCGGACTTGAACCTGGTCTATCGCCGATAAGGTATCTTTTGAGAGCAAGTCCATATCGAGTATTCCGTACAACGGTACAAGGACATTGTTCCCACTATGTACCAGGGTCGTCCGTCGACCGTGTCCTCCGGCGTGCTTCTCAGCGGGAGGGGGTTGGTACTGCAAGGAAGCTGCCTACGGAGTACATTCACCGCCTTTTCGTCTGTTCATCGATACAGCTTACCGTCGCAGATCCCCCGGTAACAACCAACAATCAAACCCCCCCCGCATGTGCCAACGTTAACAGAGGTCTCGGTCTCGCCATAGTAAGGTAGTAAGTAGTAGAAGCCCTCGCATCATTCTCCCCCCCACCACACACATCTTTCATCGCCAGCCGCACCTCTCCAAAGCCCACCAAGCCCATCTCAAATCTACAACTCCACATCCACATTATCACCCCCTCCAGCTCGATGTAACCTTTCCCTCCTCCATCTCGGCCGCAGCCGCCCATATCGAAGCCCAGCGTGGCAAGCTCGAAGTCCTCATTAACAACACCGGATTCCCTCCCCCCCCCTTTCCCCGCTTCCCCTCCCTAGAATCCTCCCTCGCCCTCGCCTTCACCATCGGGCCCCGCCCTCGTCACCGAGGCCTTCCTGCCCCTCCTCCACACATCCCATATCCCGCGCCCCATCTTCATCGCCCAGTGTCTTGGGGACCCTGACCACACACGCGGATCCGAATGATCCGTTCAATTGTATTCTGGGTCCGCGTATAGCGCCAGCAAGGCGGCGCTGAATATGTTGATTTTGGGGCATGTAAGAACTTTGGAAGGGGAGGACGGGGTCAAGGTGCATGGCATCTACCCCGGCTTTCTAGCACCGGAGTCGACTAGGAACCCCGCCGTTGTGAGGAAAGATTGGGCGCGCAGGAGCCGGGGATTGGGGCGGAGCTTGTGCTGAGTGTGTTGGGGGGAAAGAAGGGGAGGGATGTGGGGAAGGTGGTGTTTTGAGGGGATGTGAGGGCTTGGTGCGTAGGGAGATGGGTCGATTCGTAGCAGGGAGGGGGAATTGGCGCTGTTGAAAAACGGTGAGCGTCGAAGGAGGGTAGCTTTGGATGCTGGAACCAAAGGGTCAGGTAAGTCTGTTGATGTTGTGGCAGGTCACTCATCTAGCGCATAGTCGAGCATGCGGGATAGATCGTTTCTACGTTGATTCTTATCATCCTCTATCGCTCATAGCTTTTCTTGTGCTTTACAAAACATGGGCTAATGAAAGAGAATCTACGAGTCGGACACTCTAGTCTTTGCTACAAGTCTCACTTATCATCATCCCCAAATCCATCTCCCCTAGGCCCTCCCCCCCAAAACTAAACCCCTCCCTTTCACTCCATCCCATCCCATCCATCCCCCCTCCCCTTATCCTCCCCCCCCCCCATCTCACATCTCACATCAATATCACCCACCCACCCCCAACCCCCCCTCAAGTCAAACCAAACACCAGCAAAACCAGCAAGGGCCAAGACCGGTTTAAACGGGAGGAAAGAAACGGGGTTTTGGGGGAAAAGGGGAAAAGAGCTAGAGTACATATGCTTTGACGAGAACGGGTCCGAAGAAGCGGGAACTGGAGACGGCTGAGGTGAGAGAGAGAGAGAGAGGGAGAGAGAGAGAGGGAGAGAGAGAGAGAGAGAGAGAGAGAGAGAGAGAGAGAGAGGAAAGAGCGGATGGGGAGAAGCTGGAAGTTTTAGGTAGGGGGGGAGAGGGGGGGGGGAGGAAGCGCAGGGCGGAGGTGGTATAGACTTGGGCTTTGAGGGGCTACTTAAGAAAAAGGAAAAGCGAAATCGAGAGAAATCTGAATCTTTCACTCCTGGCCTCGCACACCTCCCAACCCCAACCAACCCATCCCCATCTCCAGCTAACCCCAACACAACCACAACCACAACCTCCCTTCCCTCCCTTCCCTTCCCTCCCCTCCCCTCCTCACCCGACCTCTTCCTAAATCCATCTTCGACGCAAACCCTTACCACCCTCGCCGCACTCTGCGCTGGTGGTGCCTAAGCGGGAAGAGAAAGCGGAGATGGTGAGGGTGCGGGGGGGTGGGGGGGAGGGCGTGAGGGGGGAGGAGGATGGTGGTGGGGTGGGGTGAGTGGGTTATGAAGGCGGTGGTGGTGGTGGTGGTGGTGGGGTGGGCTTGAATGAGATGTGGATAGGGGTTTAGGGGGAGTGTGTTTGTAGGAAGGAATAGGAAGGGTGAGGTGGGATGGAAGTGGCGAATCCGGGGGGGGGGAGTCTTATCAGAGTCGGTCGAGCAAAGGAAAGGTTGAGCTTGATGGTTGACGAATTATTCATCCGCGGGGGAAGGGGGAGATGATTGGTCCGCGGGGACGATTTTGGGATTGAGGGCGAGGGGGTTTGGTTTCTTGGCGAGGAAGAGAGGATGGGGAGGGGGAAGAGGAGAAGGAAGGAAGGAAGGAAGGAAGGGGGGAGGTTTATATTGAAGCATAGATCGCGATGGGGAGGATGGTGGATGTTGTCGAAGAGTTACGTATTCTGCATCACGTCAATCTTTGTCCTCGCCATCGCCGCTGATGTCGCTGCCTTTCCCCATTCTTCCCCCAGCCCCCCAAAAACCACGCAGCCTTCTCCACCCCCTTCTCTTCCACCATCGCGCCTACACTCGTCGGAAATACCAACCCCGTTCTCGGTTCGGAAATTATGACCATCGGGGTGCTTGTTGACGTGTTAACGGTTTATTAATTTTGAGGTGGGTGGTGTAAAGGGAGCAGCGGGGGTGATGGGAGTGGGAGGGAGGGAGGGAGGGGAAAAGGGAGAGTGTTGGGAACGGGTTGTGAGGGAGGAAGGAAGAAATGGGATGACTTTGGTTTCTGAGAAGGCGCACGGTCTACCTCAAACAAGACAAGAAGGTCGAGTACACGAAAATTCGAACTACAAGACAGAAGCGCTGAGATGGCGCATAGGGCATGTAAGAGAGTTTGAATGAGATGAAAGAATGAAGAAAGAAAGATAGCGAACTTAGAACAGCCAGATTTTCGAAACCGCGAAATTCTATTAGGAAAGACGCTTCGACCAAGTCCGGAGCAGCCAGCAAAAGCGAGCTCAGGAAACAGAAGAGGGGGTGAAGGGGGGGGGGGAAGGAGCGGGAATTTCTTGATGGGGAAAAGGGGACGTTGGAGCTGGCGCGAGGAGACATGGAGATTCGTTTTTATAAGGGATGGAGAAGTCGGGGTGGGGTGGGGTGGGGTGGGGTGATTCGTTCATACGATGGGAGCGGGAAGAGTGAGAGAAAAGGGGTGTGTGGGAAGTTATCGGCGGGGAGATGGGGGTATCATAGGGGGGTTGCTGGTAGGTCAGTTTTGGGGGTATGGGGGGGCGAGGGGCGGTTTCGGTGGAAGATTGAAGGCTGCGAGCCTGAGTACCAAGATCAACAAAAGCGGACTTGAAGATCGAATGTTGATGTCAGATTTCTGGAATCGTTATCTATATCTGAGATGTTCCGAGCTGCATTTGCAGGGAAGACGATGAGTCCTGGTCGTCCACTGTAATTTTAGGAGAAGTAGGAGTAATATTTTTGCTTAGATATGGTTTCATACCCTGTTGATTGAGCTTGAAGCTCTGAGCGAAGATCTAGATACCTGTCTATCACGCTCTCGAAGTCTCTTGGTGACAATGGATTGCAAGAGGTGAATCTATCTGCCAGCGAGTGCTCATAGTATCCGCGAACGAGAAGCATGAAAGCGGCTGTGGAGTCTCGCGGATTTGGTCTCGTCTTTACAAAGACGACCTGCCAGCGGCCTTTACGCTGAGTGCCAGATGGGTGTCGAAGTAGGCACCCAAGACATGCCTTGGAACGGTCGGAGAACGACTCCTCTCGAACCAACGGCAGGTTGAATGGAGTGCTACGGTGTTGCACTCATAGCTTGTGCACAGCCCAGCCTTTGGGATCGATATCCTTTAGCATACCACCCAAATGGCCTTGGACCTCCCGACCGTCTTTCCAACCCTTGGGACCAGCGTAATGTCTGACAAAACCGTCTGGTCCCGCAATAAGGACCAATCTACTACCTGGTGGGTATCTGTCTGTCCATCGCTTTTTTTGATAATCGAAACCCATTTTCTCCAACGCATTCGCATAGTCTAACCAGGGGTCATCAAGGAAAAGTCTGAGATAGTCTTTGGTGATGAAATTATTGTCTTCATCTGCAAAGTATTGGATGCCGATATTTCCGGGGGATTTCGCTCTCAACTTATCAAGCTGTGTGACCAAGGCTGTTTGCGGTGACGTGTATGCAACAAGATCTTTCATGGGCCGTGGTTCTGCCATCTGTTCCATGTCCGGTGCTTCCATTGGGGTTTCAATTTCAAGAATATCACTTGTTCCGCCTAAACAGTCTTCTCGCCTTCTATTGGCCCACAATATACGCATTTTAGGGTTGCGCCGTGGGGACTCTCTACTGCGCTCAAACAATGCATGTGCGATCTGTAAAGCAGGCGCTATACCAGTACCTCCCGCGATGAATAATACTTCTTGAACTTCTTCCGGAAGCTCATATTCTATATGTGGGCCACGAAGTTCTATTGTTGCACCCAGTGGAAGCTTATGAAGATACCCAGAGACTTCTCCTTTAGGGTCCTTGCGGATGAGGAATCTTATAGCACCATCTGTTGTGCTCTCATTTACATCAATGGGTGGCAAAGGTGTATACGATCTTGCGATTTGGAGCTGTGGTTGTTTCACTTGAATACTCCACACACTCTTTTCCCAGGCATCAGCGTAGATACGTGAATTCTTTGCCGTAAGGTTAGGCTGAAGAGTGAAAATGCTGCTTGTGGAAGAAACGCATTCTTTCCCGACAAGGATGAAGGGTGTGAAGTCTGTTGGGTTTAGGACCTGATCATATTTCCACTTGTTGTAGGCAGTATATTCGTAATATGCTAAAACACCACAGGCGACGGTTACGACAAAGAATGTCCACCTACGCCGTGATGGGACCTTGGTTGGATACGCAGACGATGCAAGTTCGCGAGCACCAAACTTAGCAGTTGCTGAGAAGAACTTTGGATCACTCAGAGGTTTCAAACAACTTCGCCGAAGTCGAAACAAAGAGCGCATCGATATCGCATAGATTTATGTGTTGTGGGTTTCCCGTCGAATGAAGGAAAAGAAGAGACTATCATCCCTTTGTAGTTCTTGAGAGTCGCGATCATTATCCTCATCCCTTAACCCCTGCTTAGTCTCAGATAGCCGAAACCGGCAAGCGCTTTCTCTTCTCAAGCTCCTTGACCAAAGCAATCAACTTTTTCCTTTCTCAATTCAAGTCTTCCACAAGTCTCTTGTTTACCCGCTACTTCATGCTACTCTGAAAACATGATTCTGCGGAGACGAGCATCATAGCCACTCCCATCCTCCATTCTGACATGTCCCGTTCTGGCGATGCTAACCTCAATCTACCATCTACACATCCCCAACGAGACTCTCTAGAACTCGCTTCTCTAGCCTCCTCTACCCCAACTTCATCCCGCAGTTTTCAATCCTCCTCTCCTGGCATCTCCTCCTCTCGAAAAATCTCCCTCGAGAACGATGACACACACTCCGCGTCTAATCCGGAGAGTATCCCCCGCCCAATACCCCACAACCGCTCCTACTCAGTCTCGTCTACTTTCGATTTCGCCTCCAACTTATTTCCACTCTCGTCAACAGCGACCGGCTACACCGCTCTCGGTGCCTCTGTATCTGGGACATTAGATCTCAATGGCGGATCCCTTGAAAAACGAAAATCTCTTACCTACCTAAACGGTCTGTCCCTGATCGTTGGGCTGATTATTGGCTCCGGGATCTTTTCCTCTCCCAGCCAGGTGAACACTAATGTTGGATCTCCAGGCGCATCCTTAATCGTCTGGGCTGTTGCTGGGGTTCTTGCATGGACAGGTGCTACAAGCTATGCGGAATTGGGAGGAGCGATCCCTCTCAATGGCGGAGCGCAGGTATATCTGTCAAAGATATTCGGGGAACTGGCGGGCTTTCTCTTCACCTGGTGTGCGGTCTTCGTGCTGAAGCCTGGTTCGGCTGCCATCATCTCGATCATCTTTGGCGAATACATCGTACGAGCTTTGGTAGGAGCAGAAGCGGAAAACGCGAGCGCATGGATCAATAAAGGAGTCGCACTCGGAGGACTGGCAGTAGTAACATTACTCAACTGCATATCAACAAAACTTGGGACGCGGATGGGCGATGTCTTCATGTTCTTCAAATTCGTCGCCCTCTTCGGCATAACCGTAACCGGCATCGTTGTTGCTGCCACCGGCTTCACCTGGCGCGGCGGCTTGCCCGACACAGACTGGAAAACTAGCCCCTGGTTTTCTGGCACCTCCACAAACCCTTCCAATTGGGCCGTGGCCCTCTACGCCGGACTTTGGGCCTTTGACGGCTGGGACAACACCAACTACGTTGTTGGCGAATTTCTTTCCCCACACCGCGACCTCCCTCGCGTCATCCACACCGCCATGCCCCTCGTCATTCTTTCCTACCTCCTCGCCAACGTCGCATACATCTTCGTCCTCCCCGCCTCCACAATCTCCACCTCTACAACCGTAGCCGTCCAATTCGGCTCCGTGGTCTTCGGCCCCATCGGTTCGCTTGTCCTAGCCCTCACCGTCAGCGCAAGCTGCTTCGGCGCTCTTAACGCCACCACCTTCACCAGCGGCCGTCTCGTCTACGCCGCAGGGAAAGAAGGCTTCCTCCCCGAAATCTTCGGCCGCATCGGCATGCCGGGGACCGCCGAGTCAAGTCTCAACCGCCTCCAGCGCCGTTCCTGGGCCAGCAAAACCCTCACCCGCCTCATCGGCGACGAAGAGGGCGGTCTAGGCTTCACGCCCATCAATGCCATGGTTTTCAACGCGCTCCTCTGCGCCGCCTACGTCGTCGTCGGTGAATTCGGGACATTGGTGACTTTCTACGGCGTCGCAGGCTACACCTTTTATTTCCTCACCGTGCTCGGCCTCATTGTCCTCAGAGTCCGTGAACCGTATCTGGACAGACCGTATAGGACGTGGCTGTCGACACCGATTATTTTTTGCTGCGTCAGTCTGTTCTTGGTCAGTCGGGCGGTTTTTGCGAAGCCGTTACAGACGTTGGTTGTCGTAGCGTTTATAGGGGTAGGCATTCCAGTCTACTACCTTCGGGTTAAGGGAAGGGGTGGGAGGAGGAAGGTTGAGGACGAGGATGGGGGGTGGAAGTTTTGGAGGAGGTGGAGGGGGTGACTGGGGCGAAGGGCAGACGGGGTGAGTAGAATGTAGGTTGATACCCAATACAAATTAATGTTTTCGCTCCTGATGAAGCTATCTTTCAGTGATGAGGTATGCTTCGGCTTAGCGCAAGCGAGGTGTGAACGGATCCACATCAACTACTTCCGTATACCTCGCACGACCGTAAATGAAGACATGGAAAACAACGACGGCATCCCCGAACCAAAAAACATATCACGATCTCGCCAAGACTTTATTGTCAAATCGAGACCTTCTCTAGAAGCCAATCCCTAAGCCTGAACCTCACCCTCCTTTCAATAAGGAAATTCCAAACCTCCCTCCTCTTTTCCACATCTCTCTTTCCACCAAACTTCCTACCCCCCTTATCTCCCACCTCATCTCACCACCTCATCCCCCCAATCCCGCCCAAGCTCTTCCGACTACTTCCCCAACCCAATCAATCAACCTCCCTCCCTCCCCCCCTCCCTCCCTACATACCAGCCAGCCCGACCCCAACCCCGAACCAAAATCAACCCCCCCCTCTCCCCCTCCTCCCTCACTTATGCCCCAAACGCCCCAAAACCTCCAAAGCGAAATCTCTCTTCACAGCCCACCCTTGCATTTCCTCCACGAACGACTCTCAACATCTTCACCCCAACTGCCGTATTTAAATCCTGTGCGACAGACCTCTCATCACATCCCCCTTCCCCCCCCCCCAACCCCCCAAACGCATCTCCACCCCCCTTCCCGCCCCGCCAACATCCCCCAACCTCACGCACCTCCCCCCCCAACAAAACCCCTTAACCTCATATCCACACCGTCCATCAATCTCTCCCGTAAGAGTCAAGTCCAGTACGTATCCCTCCGGGGGCATAGTATATCGCACCCGCAAGGTCGGTGTGTGGGAGGATGGGAGGGAGGAGATGGGTGATTTGTGATTTGTGATTTTGAGAGATGAGGAGCGGAGTTGGATCGGAAAGGGGGGGATCGAGGGTCAGGGAGGGAGGGAGGTGGTGGGTGTATTTGTAGTGTCGTCGATGCTTCCTGATCGTGTGGGTGTATTGTGTAGGATGGTCGATGCTTCCTGATCGTTCTATCGATGGACTTGCTGGAAGAATTGATGGGTGGTCAGAGGGTTGGAGGGGATGTGTCGATTACGGGCTGTTAAACACATCACTCAGACTCTAATATCAAATTCACGGGGCATGCATGTCTACGGTCGAACATGAGCTTCTGCACACCAAACATTTCGTTGATTGCGAGAGTCTTTTCAAGTGAAAAAGAAAACGAGTGTTCGACTAGTCAGGCTAGACATATTAAGATGACCCTGCGCCCACCTCCCCTATTCTCCCTCGGCACTTGACGAAGCTGCGGCCCGTACACCTGGTCCACCTCACATTCCAATCACGTTGACGTGTTTCATGAGCGCCCCGAGCCGCGGACTCATTGGGAAAGGATTGGGATTCGGGTATCGGATATGGAAGGTGAAATACGTATCGCCGTAGAACGCTTTCGAGGCCTCTTCGTGGATCTTTCGACAAGTCTTTAGGATCGCCAAGTAATTTTTGGGTGGACCTATTGCCAGGCCGCAGGAGATATTCACCGTGTTGGGTCCGTCGAAAACATAGTCGATGATGTGAGCGCGAACTTTGGAGGGAAGCGTGAGGAGGCTTGCTTTGTTGGGAGGGTGATCGTTCGTTGAGCTGGGGGCCGGAATCAATGGTAAGGCTTGGGGAAGTCGACTGGCCAAGGCGAACATGCGCGGCCGAAATTGGAAGCAAACGTGGTTGTTGAGGACGTATAATACTATGGGCCCAAGAGCAGTCGCTAGTCTTGATGTGAGAACGCGGCACCACCATGCGTCTGTATCAGTCCAAATTTGGTCAACGCTGATCCTTAGATCTAGTGTGTCGAAGCCCGTCAAATTCTCCACCTCTATGAAATCCCACAGGTGGCACCATTTCTCATAGCTCTTTACGCTGATCAGGCATTGGTCTCGCAATATCTCAGAGCCACCAAAAGCCTGCAGCAACGCCTTGGCAATAGTTACTGTGTGGTATCGCTCGTCCAAAACTAGCTCGATCTTGTTCATCATGCTGCAGATTCGAGGACTGATTGACGCGGGTGGTAGATTCCATCGGCGCATAGGGAAATCCATGGTGCAGCCTGTCTGATAGAGGAAAGTGTTCTCCCCGTAATAGATTGATGAAGCTTCCGCGTAGATGAGGTGACAAGTTCGGAGGATCTCGGTATGGTGGGAGGTTTTGTGTCCATGGCCATCGGTGCACATGTTGACCTCAGACGTTCGGAGGAGGAGATAACGGTAAACCTCATTTCTTGCCTCGGGAATAAGCTTAAGAAAGCCATTCGTAGTAGATAAAGACTCCATACTGAGATTGGTGGAGCCAACGAAAGATGCGTTTTAAAGCGTAGAGGAAACGATGCGAAGTATGGTAGAAAAGAGAAGCGGTTGCTTGAGATATAGTACCTTTTTACGCGTATGGTCACCGTCGATAATTCCGGTGATCACCGTCCGTAAATATTAAGGCTGTGACATGCAACTTCGAAGTGAATGCTAGTGACTGACGGTGTATTGGGCAGGGCCGTCTGACCTTTTGAGGATCAGAGCTGTCCAGCCGTCTGATCGAACAGGTGTCCGGCCGTCTGATATCACCTTGTGCACAATGTATTACTGGACATCGTGAACAGGTAAGGTCTCTTATGGTGAGACTGTAAGCTAGGACTGAATCGAAACGGCCATTCACAACACAGCCTCTTGGTCATTCATATCATCATCCTCCGCTTCCTCCTGCTTAAATTCTTTCTCATCTGCTTCTTCTTTCGCCCGCACCTCGTCTTCCGTACCGAGCCCAAAGTTCAGGTGCTTCCAGTCCTCAATCTCTTCAATGATACACCTCAGCCTATCCCTTACGCTCTCCACCGCGTAGCTTCCCAGTAACAGCCTCAGCGGCGGAAAGCTGCAATGCGCCAGCTGCCACACAAGCTCCGCAGACTTTACCGCGCTCGTCGGCTGCCTCTCCCCAAGCCATTGTACCATCCTTTTCGCGTGCCCGGCCGGCGCTGTAGGTCCGGCATACGGCTCACTTGCTGGCTTGATAGAAAAGTGTCCGAATCTTGGCAGAGGATGGGCCTTGCCATCAGGCTGATCATCTCGCCTGACATGCCCGGGCTGTACGAGTGTGGCTTTGATGTTGAACGCGTCGATCTCGTAGAGCATGCTCTCGATCAATCCCTCTACAGCGTATTTCGTCGCGCAATAAGGCCCTAATCCTGGAACGCCCAATGCCCCACTCGTACTACTGAATATCAGATACCTTCCGCCCTCGCCTCCCTCTCTCTCCCTAAAGTACGGCAGGCTGATCTGTAAGATATTCAGCGTCCCCCAAAAATTTGTCTCAAACTGATTCCGAATCTCATAGTCGTCTTGATCCTCGCAAGCCCCAATGACGCCATAGCCGGAGCAATTGGCGATGATGTCGACACGGCCCCAGTGATCGATGGATTTCTTGAGCACAGCTTCTACGGTCTCACGTACACGTACGTCACAGAGAAGGCCGAGGCAACGATCTTGTGTATGCCAATTCTGCATGCATGGCATAGAATCCACAAAGGTGCGGCCGACGGCTGTAACGAGGTCGTTGTTGGTTAGGGCGGCTTTGATAACCGAGCGACCCATGTGGCCTGTCGCGCCGAACACCTATATGGTCAGATTTCAGTATCTGCTGGGGCATGGTCGGTCGTATTTGGCTTACTTACAACCCATACTAGCTGCTTGGGTGGGTTCTGAGGTCCTGGGGGATCGCAGCTTGCGGGTAGTTGGAGCTTGTTGCTCCGCGACGCCGAGGGCGATATGGCAATTTCTTGGGGTTTGGTGTCCATGGTTGGCTGACAGGAGCGCCCTGCACAAGGGCACTGTCCTGTGTCACATATTCAATCACCTTTATGGACAGGTTGAAGGCGAGGGCTAGTGGCCCAGACGGGTGGAGTAACGTATATCCGCAGGCTACTGGACCCGGTATCAGATTTTGTGCAACAATCACGTTTAAAGAGAAGTACAGTTGAGTTTCAAAGGAAGGGGAAGCCGAAGCTCAACTATTTGATCCTAGTATATACCTGCTCTCTATCCATCTATACCGCTTGTGGTATCACATACCCTAATCCCTTTCCGACTTTGTAACAGAAACCATATTCCATCCAGTTTTCCCAAGCCCAAGTTTGTTTTGCAAGAAGCTACGAACCGAACACTGGCCAAGCCACATCATTAACCCGTAAAAAATGTATCGTGGTATCTAAGAAGATGAAAAAGCCGCTGCGTCATGAAAATGTAGAATTACAATGAAAGTGGAGTCGAAACTTGCAGGGTACTAGCTTTCATGAATCACTTATCCACCGCGACTCCAAAAAATAAACCGAAATGGCAAGACTTTTAACATTTGAATTCAGTACAGGCCCTAGATGTAAGGACGCATGGAAAAAGTAGATGCATGGTGTTGATTATATTGGCGCAATCCCTGGAATCATGTAGAAGTAGGGGTCAGGACCTCCACGGTGTTGCTGGCGCTTGACTTGCGGGAGTCAGCATGACCACCAACGGAGCTTGCGTTGGTACTTGGAAGAGAGCTACTCTGAGGAGACTGTGCATCACCTGTAAGGAGTGGTGGTGTGGGAGCAGCGGATGTGTCGATGGGCGCAGGTAGTGAAGCGTTGGGCTGGAGTTGTGGATGAGTAAGGGGGTTGGTGTAAACGACTTTCTCTATGGCGGCAATTTGTTTACCGTAAGAAAACCTCTTGAGGAACGCCAGCTGAGGTTTGATCAACTCAACAAGCTCGTCGTATTCGGCACCTTTGAGCTGAGTAAGTAGTTTCTCTAGTAGGAAGTTAGCATGTGAATTGTGTAGGAGAGCAAGTGAGTTTACGTATGACATAGTTCCCGTACTGATCCCTTATCAATGTTGAGATTGGACTTTCACCTTTGTCGTTCAGCACAGTCAAAGTGGTGACAATTTTCTTCCTCTGCTCGGTAGAGCCAAATTGGATACTCTTCTCCACCACGTTACTAGCAAATTTGTGTTTTGAAAAGTTCACAAGCTGTGCAGTGACGAGGGCGATAATCTTTGCTCGATCTTCTGGCTGACCATGCTCAATTACATGCTGGGTAACGTAGTTGCCATATTGATCGACGATAAGGCTCGGTGCACAAGCATGCAACTCTTGAAGAACAGTTGTTCTGGTAGGTTCTTCGCAATGTTCTAGCATGCGTTGGATAACCCGACATCCGTAGGGATGTGTTGCAAGCCCTTGTACTGCTCCTGTGAATGCATTGATGATGAATTGTATGTGTTCGGCTGGCACCCTCTCGATGGCCTTCTGAACTACATGGTTTCCATTCTGATCCTTCACGCATTTGAGGACATGATTTTCGAGTTCTTTAACCAGTTGCGCTTGTTGGTCGGTCAAGATGTGTTCAAGGGCCTAAGATATCAGACGGGTGTTAGGCGATGAGAGAGAAGGAACCTACCTTCTGAACAACCCGACATCCATACATCTGCAACGATAGCGTCAAGATGTGATTCTTCATCTGGTTCGCCAACATCTTCTTCTGCGACTGGTTACCATGTTCGAAAAACTTCTGAATCACGTAATTGCCGAACACATCCGTCATCAGCTGTATGGAATTCGGATGTATTTCCCGGAAGACCTGCTCCTTTTCATCGCTATTAGCGGTCTCAAGTTTTTGCTGAATGAATCTGGAGCCGTGTTGATCGCCACTGAATTCAACAATATGGTGATAGATGTCCTGAATTTTTTAGTGGATGCCTGTGTACCTGTGGGCTTTAAGGCTTACCTTGAGCTCATATCTCTTATTTGTTTTACTATTATTCCTGAATTCCTCGAGCAATGGACTTCTCAGGTGCTGGCCTGGATCCTGCTCTCTGGCGGGACCTCGTGGGATAGGTGGACCGTTCATAACGTTGGGAGCAGGAGCCAGCGGATAATAAGGAGCAAGTGGATTCATCCGTAGGGCATTCTGAGGATGAAAATCGTACGCATGGGTAAAGGGGGTCCTATACTGGAAAGGATTTGGTTGGGGGGGTGCATAACCCTGCTGCTCTTGCTGTAGCCCTCGCAGTTTGTGATCCAGTAGCGCCGCTTGCGATGTGGGGAGATTACCGCTGAGACTACCACGCGAAGGTAGCCGATGCTGGTATCCAGAAGGAGGCGTTTCCCCGGTGGGATAGTACGGACTTGGTTGACTACGACGCGCATCGCTGTTGCTTGGAGAGTGCGAATATTGCCCACTGGAGGGCATGCTCCGATATTGGCTTTGCTGAGCTAACGAACCAGCAGTGATTGCGTCTGGCCCGAACGAATCGAGATTATCTTGGTACGCACCACCTTCTTGACTCCATGCATCACTGGCGCTATTGGCAGCCAATCGCTGAGCATACTCATAGGCCAAATGATTCTGGCCCGAGTAAATGGAGTCTTTGGCTTCAGCATATTTGGTTACAGCATGATTCGCATCTTGGTTGCCTCGACCAACGTTCAGTTTCCCAAGATCTTCAGTCAATATGCCGAGTTGCGTCGGGCTTGGCTGATCTGCATACTTCGGTCCGTGAGGGTTGCTGTGCATAGAATAGGATGCTGAATGCGAAGACACATGCGGACGATGCGAAATTGTGGTTGTCGGACCGAACTGGGAATACTGTGGGTTTGGCAAATCTTCATCAAAGCGGGATGACTGGCCAACGCCATTTCGTGATGGTGGTAAGCTTCCACTCCGTGATGCTGCGCCGCTGTTGTATCCCGACACGCTGTTATAGAAGTTCTGACGATCAGAATGCAACGACGGTCTCATGTTTTCGTTCGTTCCTACCGACAATTGTTTCGAAGGACGGCGATTCCCGTCGTCACTGTTTTGCCGCGAGGAGCGTCCCAGGGTTGTCGAGTCATATACGCTTGAAGTCTGGAAACTTCCCGAAGTCGGGTCGAGGAAATTCTTTTGCACTGTCTTGCTTGAGAACCCTTGGCTCATCGCAGTAGCTGCTGGGACTGAAAAGTAGGACGAGTTGACCGAACCTGCTTCTGGGACCGATTGAGGAGCAAGCTGGTTGCTGGGCTGACGACGCAGAGGAGAATGTCCTGAGTGGTTCGTATGCACACTGGAAAGAGCAGGAGAGGTATTGTCGATGGACTTCCACGGTGTAGTATGGCGGCCGGTCCAATTGTCCGACTGCGACGACGGTAACAAGGATCCAGATCCGGTAATTGCTTCGAACCCAGCTGCAGAATCGCTCGCATCTTCTCATAAGAGGGTCAGCATACAGCGAGAGTGGGTACCTCGCCTCAAAACTGACCTTGATTACGAGGATTGTCATTTGAGCCGCTCTTCAACCCACTTCCAATTGTTGTACCCCAAATGCCGCCGTTCCAAGCACCTCCTGCACTGCCGAAACCTGGGCCAATAGAGGAACCGTGCGAGGCCCTGGGCTTGTCACCATTGATCATGCCTGAACTAGATCCAAAGTTGCCGAGACGATTTCTAGTCTTTGGAAGCTCTAGTCAGCAAGCGAGTTCCCTTCAAACCACGAGCAGCATCGGGTACGAAAGCCTTACAGTGGACGCCATTCTAGCAGTTTTGTTATCTAAAGGTTCGATCTTCAAGGCGGTTTGGTTGGCGAATCGAACGCAGGATTATCATCAATTCGGTAGTCTTCCATACATTTGTCTAGTAAAGGCGTTTCGACAGGTCTAGCTGTTGTGTCGTGATAGAAGCTCCAGCTAGGTTTTCGAAAGTCATCAGTGCCTCGTCAACGCTCTCGCCGGACTTCACCGACAGTTCTTACCTGTACAAGGGAGTCTCGCCGTATCTATGTCCCCGAATTGATTTTCCATGTACAAAGGAATTTGAAAGAGGAACGGGCCACGGTCGAGGGATATATCTGTTGAATGCAAGGTGGTGGTTGCGGCACCCCTTCGTTTGCCCTGCAACTTGGGTTTGAGTATCTCAGCAGGCAGCCGTCCAGTAATCGGACGCAGATCGAAGGATAATGTCAGTCGTCCCCGCACAAGGCGTCCTGAAGTTTTCACCGCCAGTCCACATATGGGAGTGTGGAATGGGATGAAGGTTTGGGTATAAGGAAGCAAGGGGGTTGCAGGAAGTGCGCGGTTGGAATGTTTGTTCGGATTTGCCAAAGTTGGGTCGGCAGAGGTAATCGGTGGGCCTCGCAGAGTCAGGTTACACAATGAGGGGACTGCTGACTGTTCTTGCGCATGCTTTTCGAGTTGATGGATCACATCAGTAGTTCAACAAGACGCCAGAATTATGGCCAGATATTATTGATAAGACCGTTGTCAGTATATCTGGACGTGCCAACTAGAATACGGCCCCGGGTATGCTACGAACGCCTAAAGCAAAGTAAGGCCAGCCTAAGATTCCAGGTGACAGGCTTGACACTAACTGGACACTAACTGGGGGCCGGCGGGAGATCAAAGGTCTTTAAATAACAACAGGGTCCAAAAACGCTCAAGGGGGAGGAGAGGAATAGGTACTGTACTGTTGTACTTCATACTGATCATAATCCCATATCGAATGCACAATTTCGGTACAAGGCTCCAGGAGCATACTGGTTGGTTCCCGTTAGCATGTCGAACACAACGCGTGCGATTGCTGTTACGCAGCTGCTTTCCGGGCGTTTGTAGCCCCTCAATCTTCCAGCTTCTCATTCTCAATTCGAGTATTGAGATCACGTCGCTCGTGCTCGGTTTGACATGAAAAGCATTCAGCCTTATTTCTGGAGAATGATCCTTAGCTTTGGTTCCTGTCGCACTTGACCCCATGGAAGCCCATTGGTTCGTCTTAACGCCACAGAACTCCTATCGTCGCAGGCATCCTGATTGGAAGCAGCAAGTCAGGAGTACAGTCGTCATTGGCTCGAGTAGGACAAGCACCACATTAGCGGCTCGTAAACGTCTTTCTGGCTTCTGCTGTGTAACATTTGTGACTTTTGGAGTCTTTATCACGCCACAGAAGTCCATGGGGCTTCGAGTGGAGACCGAGAGTATCAGTTTAAGCCTGCTACATATTATTGCTGCCACGATCAGAAGAATTGATCAGCATTCAATAGTAGTATGCAGGTAAAATCCCCGCAGTGGAGGATCAGACCAGATTCCTCCAATCGGAACAGACCCAGACATCGAAAAGGAAGAGGAGTGGAGACTGGAGATTTGAGATGTGCCGTTGCCCAACCTTCTGCAGTTCGTGGGTCGTACATGTACACTTGGGCGGGACGAAATAGACTTTATTCCGTACGTGTAAGCCATTCGCGTTAGAACCAGCTTTCTTGATGTTCCAGTATCCAGTCCAGCTGCCAGAAAAGAGCGTGCTAATTGTTCCCTTTGTGTGTCCCAAGATGAAGGGGAGAGACATCTCTTTGCAATTCAGGAACAGAATCAGCGTTTAAAGCCGTTATGTAAGCCATCCATGCGATTCCGCGATGATGATTGGCTTAATGAGTGATGGAATGTGAGCGGGCGATGGTTGTTTACTACGGTATTCCGTACGTATTTTGCATGTGGTGGAAATTGCATCGAATCAGCTCCGGCGCTTGGCCTTGGCGGGTCCTAGCGCCAATAACGAACTCTCCCTCTTTCTTCCTTTTCCACACCTCCCTCTCACTCTCACGACGATACTTCATTCATTGATCGCGAGTAGCAGCTTCACTCTTTCAGCTGCTTACTTCGCACCACGCTCTTTCAATCCTTAATCGTAATCAAAACTGTGATAATCAACAACCCGAGATCAATCCCGGCACACCGTACGCGACTCGAGGTATGTGCAGAAATGCTTCGATATCGTCTCCACTTGGTACTTGAATTGACCTCCACCAGATTACACAAAACCATTGACCCCTCCACTCCACCCTCATCACAATCATGCCTACCCACCATCACCATGCCCACTCGCACCACAACCACCTTCGATCCGACATGCCTGTTGACACTACATTGCTCGTCCGCGACACTTTTCTACCCGGCGATGATCTCAATACTGCAGTTCTCACACCCACAATGACCAAACTCCTGATCGCTCTTATCGTCCTCGTATTTGTTGGTATCTGCGCTGTTGCTGGTCTCTTCGTCCTCCGTTCTCGCCGAAAAGCCAAGGAACAACAGAAATCGGACCTCCCTTTTCATAAATCCAACCATCGCCGCCTCACTATCACTGCTTCTCCTTACGGCCGTCGTTCAGAGAGCATTTACCTCTACAAGGAGAAGGAGACTCTCATCTCAGAACCTGGTAGCCCACCAGCAAGTCCTATTCCGGAGATTCGTATCACCTTCCCAGAAGAGGAGGATGAGGCTGGGAAGCGCAAGTCCGGGCGCGTGGTCGTTGTACGCATCAGCGAGACTGGTGGTGTTGGATTAGAACCATATAATGATGAGCATCTGCCGCCATATCAGAGAATTGAGTCGGAACGCTTCGAATCTTTGGACCTGGACCGCATGGGAGGGCTCAAGGAACTCGAGCGCGGCCCGAGGTTGCCATAAATCTGGGCCTGAAATAGAGACCCAGATTTAGATTGTAACTCAACTGTTCCTGCCTAGCCCAAATTCCTATCATCCAAGCTACCTTCGGTAACGACCACTGTTTTTTCTTCCTGATGATCTGCTTCGACCAGACCCGCGCTATAGACAACTCATACCACCACCAAATCTCTACGTATCCCACCTAATGGAGCTCACGGTCATCTTCCCACCACAACCCTGGTAGCGTTTATTCTTCTACTCATAACAATCAATTAAGGCCCAGGCGTTAGCTCCCCGAATTTCCCGCAGCTAGGCCAGCAATCGAGACAAGGAAAACAATATTTATATGCTGTATGCATTTTGGTATACCAGAGAATTTTCCCGCGTTTTATAATGTATTTAGCCTAATGCGAGTCACATCATGAAACATCTATTTCAAATGGTTTGGTTCCTGGTCATTCTTGACATCTGCATTGTGGATATCTAAGAGAGCTGGGTGACTCTTATTAAGCATCGGAGATTCAGACCAGATGGAAAACTTCGGTGTAAAACAACCGCTTCGCGAGTGGGACCCCCGAACAATCGCTTTTTCTCACACCCTAGACATTTGACACGTTCTCTAAATGTTTTTTATTAGTATCGCCTTGAACCTATAGTTTTTACAGCACGTTTTTCTCGTTTGACGCAACATACCCTCACCTGAGTATACACTATTTGCCTTAACCTCCCCGTAGACTCGACAGTGTGTCAATTAGCAGAAGCGTTGAGGTTACGTTACGGATGTGCTTACCGTCGAGAGAGCTGATAAATAAGTAAAAATAGGAAATAATCCTGAGTACTTTCGTTTGATGAAACTATTATACGAAAAGGTTGGGAAGAAGACTCTCCAAGTGCTTCAACGCATCAGACTCTCATACGAGCATACTTCACCCACCTTAGATGTATTGTAGATGAGGCTATGTAGAACAGAGAATGGGCTTTTGCCAGTGTCAAAGTCGTTGGGGTAATAGCCGTACTGTCTTGAGAGTCAGAATGTCTATGACTGCATTCAACGAAATGGTTGAAGCTGTTCTCGAGGTCCCGTACATACATAGTATAAAGGAGCTCTGAATGTTGACGGTAAGAATTGGACAGAGTATTAAGTTAACTCAAAGACTTAACGCTTTTGGAGGAACAAGCGACCGAAGAATTTGAGCACTGCAAGACCTCGAAAGATTTCCTGACTCTCCGAACGGTAAAGCTGGCTTCAGCTTGCCTCAGATCTTCGATTTAAAACAACAGGGCATACCATGGACTTTCGATACATAGCAGCAACTCCCATCACTTTCTTATCCTTTACATACCCCCTAGTCTAATCGCATAGCAGAAAGCTCTACAGATGACCTCGACCGTCAAGACTGGCCAGAGCCTTCGGGGCATGTTTGGCGTTTATTGTATTTCTGGGAGGCTTTATCGAGATATCTGGACTGCAATGAGGGGGAATCCCTCATAGTTGTTCTTTTGCCTTGTCTGACATGCAGCAGTGCTCCAAATACTAGGACAGTAGCTGTCAAAACCGCCCCACACATCGCTCGGACAATGAACGTGAGGTCCTGAGATATTTCCGGGGTCGATCATGTATCCGTCAGTCCATCCATGAGATCCCAGAACCTGCAGTCTTAGTGGTGGAGCACCTTGACGACGACCTGCTAAACGCATCGAATTCGAAAAGGCTGGGGAGGCCCGGTATTGAATTTGTGGCCAAGAGGGTTCTGCAGGCACTGAACAATTTTCATGACGCTGGCTATGTGCAAACAGGTACAATGCATAACCCCTTAAGTCGATGAATCCAAACATGACTATATTGACTAATTGTAGACGTCAAACCGGATAACATTCTCCTCAATCACGGTGACGGCCAAACTCGTTCAGCAAAGTAAAGCTGGTTGTTTGCGGTGAAGCCTATGCTCAGGACCCAACCGCAGACCCTAAAGAAGATGGGCACATCATCGGAGCAGCGATCTTCCGGAGCCCAGAAGCGATGCTGAACCTGAAATGGGGCACGCCAACAGATATCTGGTCCCTTGGTGCTACTGTAAGCCCCAGAACCCGCAGTCGTAACCCTCGCATTGACCATACCTGACTGATCCCATCCGCAGCTCATAAGCCTGACCTGGAGCGAGAGCTGGCACACCTTTGAACCCACGAATCGAACAGCCGCTGATGAAGCCTATCCACTCCATGTTCTGATAAAACAAGCGAATTTTTTCGGACCGTTTCCGCTGAGCTACCAGGAGATCGCGGACGACGAGAGACTGGATGTCCTTACGGCCGTTATGAACTATGTTCACGAGAACGAGAAGCGAGAAGCGAGAACCTATTGCAATGGTTGAAAGATCCTGAACTTACAAAAGTAGGGTAGTGCGTTCACGAGTAGGATTATGAAGCTAAACACACGAGACAGACCAACAGCAACACAGCTTCTACAAGATAAATAGTTCAACGCGGCATAAATAGTTATTTCTCCGTTGGACAGATAGATCTTACATATGGGTTAAGTAATATTCCTAGCCTCTCTCCTGTTGGCCCCATTGCCATAATAGCGCAACCTCCTAATTAGTCTTGGGAGTACAGAAAACAACATATCCGATTGGCGCCATACCTTCCGAACTCCCCACTGTTGCAGAGAGCAAGAACGGATTTCCAAGATCTCCCAAACCAAACACGACCATCCCTCCCATCCAACCTTCTCGCAAAGAAACAGGATACTCACTAAACGCCCATCTCTCCCTCCGTAAGCTATCCTGACGGCAAGTTACAACCAAAGAGCACCTCAACGCTCCCGTCTGGAACGAGTTAATACGCCTTGCGGTGGAGTCTGGACAGTCAGTGGAACGATAGTTCTGGCCTTTGCCACAGATACTATGACATTGATAAATCTTGGTTTTTAGTGGAGATTTGGCCTAGATCCGGATCCGTCAGGTGAGACTGATGAGTGATACTTTTCCAACCAACAATGAAGATACCCTTGCGGCTGAATCGAATGACGACTTCGACAATGACTACCACTTCTAGCGCGCCTTACGACTGGAACTGAAAAGGGGGATACCAACAGAGAGTTTCCTGGCAACCCTCCTTTGAACTGTAATGGAAGAGTCGTACGAAAAGTCCCCTGCCTTGGGAGCCTGTTTCCTGGTTATTCTTGTTTTCTAAAATCCCTTCTACCTGCGTTAACGGCCCCCATCCGTCTTATTCCACATGGGTAATATCCCTTCTGGCTCGATTGTACATGTGAGGTCTAGAATTCTCAGGTCTCTTAGCAAGTTGCGATCATCTTCATCCATCTGATGCTGAACATAGTCTCATCTTTGAGATGCAAAACTACTACCCCGGTGACTAAGAGTCGATAACTAACCGTGGAGTAATCTATAAGACTGCCTCAAGTGGAAATTGGACCATGTTAGGAGTTTTCCAGTGGTCCCTGTGGTACACGCTTTTATCCTTGAGAGCTCGAGTCGGTAAGATACTTCTACCGGAAAGTTATTAGACCGGTTTTTCATTTAGACATATTGACGGAGATTTTCTCGTGGCTACTCACAATGCAATGGCAAGATTGCCATTCTGTTCTAATAGAAACCCGGACGCCTCATTGGTCATGGAAATCGGTTATCAACAAAGTCATCACCAAACCCAATTGGCTGGGTGGGAAGCCTAACAACAACGACGACGACGACGAGACAGAGAAGGAGGATGAGGAGGAGAGAGTGAGATGAGGAAGAGCTTTGCGAGGCTATAATGTTTTCCCTTTGTGCAATTTTGCCAGCGCGATTACCGACAAGAGCCAAGAAAAGAGGATTTGTCAAAGGTTGGAGAAATGTTGGGGTACTGCTCTGTGTGTACCTGCTCATTATTGCAGTGGGCTGTTTCCCCCCTGACCTTCAACTCCGCCGTCGTGCTTGGGTATCGAGTCATTTATAAAAGGTCGCAGGAGCTTGTAGCATGTAGCATATAACTTCCTTATCTTCAAACATTGATCTAGACATCCGTACAAGTGCCTCGTCAAAAGCCAGCAAGATCAGTGGGGGTCTAGTGATCCGATGTCGATTGATGCCGCTGTACTCGAACGTGATAAGAGAATCCAAGTGGAGGACGATAAATCTTGAGACCGAGAAGAGAAAATGAGAGGAATGGCAGAGGTATATAGATAATTATGACTGGCAAGTATTTGGAAAAGCAAATACGTCCTGTGAATGCCAAAGGCTTCCAGCTTTCCAGACGCTTGTTTCTATCTAGTACCAGTCGTCCAATCCCATCCCCCATCTATGCATTTCAACGACCAGTCCCGTCCTCGCTTCTCCCATTGCATATCAACTAGCAGTCTACCCCATCTGGGTATAGGTTAACGGTATGCATACACAGGGAAAGAAATGGCAGCATCATTCCGAAAGCGAAGCGTCGGACAATGGTGTGAAGAGAGTTGAGTCGAGGAAGTAGTCGGGGAAGACGACGTAATCCTCATGATCCTTAGACCGCCCCAACTTTATTCCACCTCCAAGCCAGCGCCGAAACGCTTAGGTAGGCCACTCGCAGATAGAAGCGCCGGACGTATCAGTACGGTAGTGGGTCGAGAGGTGATCTGCTGTCAAAGCTCTTCGCATCCTGCAGGCTGAGAAATCGAGACTTTCAAATCGTGATATGAAGGATCAAGAGGCGGAGCTGACGAGCGAGCGCATCGGGATCTCCTCTTTCGTTTCTGAGGTCCGAAATGTTCATGTGATGATGAAAAGGGATTTGTACTGTTGTTGACACTGCCCGAAGAATTTCTACTGGCTCGAAGCATTCTCGTCGTTCCTCTTATGATTTAATAATGATAGAATGGCTCATGCCCTAGAACCAAACGGGTCATCTGATGACGGAATTGCATAGTTCAATATGCGGGAAGCTCGACTATATCTACGCTCGCAGTGTTCCAGGATCTACGGTATAGCCTCTGGAGACATCGTTGTGGCTGAAGCCATTAGGATATTAGCAACAACTTCTGGATGCTAGATCGATGATCGATCTGAACTCAACTGATTCAGACAAATGAGACAAACGGGCAGTGTACTGACGATTCTCACTTTCAGTCCCACCTCCTCTCCTCCCAAAAACGTTGAACTGGTGCCGGCTTTCGAACTAGATAGGGCATTACAGTTATCATGTGCTTGCCATACTTAGGTAATCTGAACGGTATCTTGCAAACAGTGCCTTTGAAGCTTTCGGCAATCTCGTGCTCAGGATGGAAATTAGGTAAAATGTAAGGCATCATGCACTATATGATGCTATGTAGTACTACCAGTAACTGAATTAGCCGCGGATCGTACAGCCAGAAGGTCGAGTGGTGGAATGCAGATACAGAAGAATACATACTGTGAGGACAGAGTCATCTGCTCCGCTATCATCATTCGAGAGGTAAACGTAAAGAATCAGAGCATGATCATGGCAGAAACCTGTTCGTGTCAAAGTAAAGCATCAGCTGGAATAAGAAAAACTCCATCTCGATTATCCCGAAACTCACAAGCAATGACCCTTCCGCCCAACCTCCCGACACCCAACACCCTTCCCCAATCCCTTCCCTCAACCCTCACAACCGCCCACCCTTCCTCCCCTTCCTTTTCCTTCATTCTTGTACTGGCGTGTGCCCTGATCCCCTCTTCCCCACCCTCAACCTGCCCTGGGTCCAGCTCTGGATTGTTCAGTCCTTCCCATTTACTTTCGATCTTGAGCGCAGGGGTGGTAACTCCGATTTTCAATCCACCGTGCATATTAGCTGATAGTACTAGGCGAGATTGAGAGAATTCTGCTGCGCCACTTTGGGTGGGCCGATTAGGTTTTGAGGTTGAGGTTGAGGGCGATAGGGCGAGCTTCGTAAAGCGTTCGGAGATTGCTTTCAGCTGTAGGAGGGGTGGGAGCATAATGTATACATCTGGTTCGCGGCAGTGGGGTTCGTGAAGAGAGGAAACAGAGGCAAGGTCCAGCACAAGGACGGGAATCGATTGCGTGATGGTTGTTTCGCGGTCATGGGAGAAGAAGCCAGGGAATTCCGGGCCTCCAAAGGATTCATCGCCATTAAAGCCTGAAGGAAGGGGTGCATTGTCGGCTTCGAGGGCGGGCTTGGTTTGTTGAGGACGGGAGGATGTGAGGGTATTGGTAATGATGGTAAGGGAGAGGAGGGGGATGTTGTCTTTCTTCGTAAGACGGAGGGAAGCCGATGAAGCGGCGAGAGCAGAACGTAGAGCACGATGGAGGGGTGCGAGAGACACACGGAGGTTGATAGTATTATCGGCAATGGCAGACTGGATTACATAGGTTTCGAAGATACTGTCCTCGAACGGAAGGGTTAGGAGAATCGAAGATGAAGGTATAATATTCTACTCACTATTGATAGGACCCTTGATCAAGGTTAGGTATCCGATTTTATTTATTGGAAGAAGAACTCACGCCCATACTTGTGAGCCTCGCTCTGGTATGACCGTGAATCGGACTTGATCATTGTCAAGTCGGATCCATACTTCCTTGCCGAGAGATGACAGCGATGCTGTCAATTCTGGCACGCTCGTCAATTATCTGTTTCAATGCATGATAGAGTGGTTTTCAGTACTTGTGAACGTGCTGATGTTTTTGATCGCAGCTTTGAACCTCATCTTCTAGATACAGATGGAGGCGAGGATTCACAGGTGTTCCGTCGACTACTCGTAGGCGTCCCTTTGCACAGTGCCCTTAGCCTCTAGTTAAAGGCTATCGCAGAATTTCACCGCTCTACTGTACAATAAGAGATCAAGGGCTCCGGAGCATTGTTTCTCAGCGCATCCAACCATTACAGGCTAACGTCTGTTGGAAAGATGAAGACTAGTTTGCTACAAGTATTGGAGACTCTAATGTAATGTGTCGGATTCAGCATGGGTATCGTCCTCCAACTCCAGTTCCAAAGCTCGAACACGATACGCCCAGCAATGCTCGCCTCACCGCTGCATCCAATGATTCCTCCCATTTGTACATTTCAACCGTCTTTCTTCGACTTCAAAAAAAGTCTTTTCGTTCCTCCAACCTTTCCTAAATCACCAAAGTCTCCCTCTCCGAGTTTTTTCTTCTCAGCACTGGTATTCCTGGCTTGATCGACCATACCATCCACCCATGCTTGCTTTCTGGGAGATATCTCAACCTTCTTGATTCTCGGACCCGCTAAACCCAATGGTGGATCATCTTCGGTCCACGAATGGCGCGAGGATGGTCGTATTGAAGCTGGACTAGAATCTCGCGACTTAGGTGTAGAATCCTGACGCGCATAGGTCAAACTGTCTGGGGTCATGGGTGTTTTGAACTCAGAAGGAGCGAGCCCGGAAAGCCGTCGGTTCCTGGTATTGAGCATCGAAGGAGAGACGGGCCTGCTCCTGGGTGTATCATGAGAGCTAGAACGTCCGGTTAATGCTGTTATCGGGGAGCTTGACTGTGACTGCGGAAACCCTTGAATTTCGAATCTTCCATCCGAACCCGATCGTCGTCCGTGGTGGCCCGCGTATTCTTTCAAGTACTCTCCAAGATCAGCCCAACCGCCACCGATGCGAACCATAACACGTTCGCCATTCTCTCCCACTAGCCGAATATAAAGTTTGATAGGTGCTGCCTTGCCTGACTGATGGAGGTGATACAGTTTGATCTCGGGGTCCCCATTTTGCGCCCGCACTTTTGATGATTTTGGGTGAGCTGGTGCGAGAGTCATCGGAGGCGATGGTACCGAGCTCTGGCTTCTTAAGAGTTGCATAGCAGGAGGGCCTGTAGCAGGTGTGTGAGGGTCTTGAGAATCTTCTGGTCGAAAAACCTCAGGTGCGTCGGCTTCAGGTCCAGAAGTGAGCCGTATATGTGCTGGGATATCTGTTAGTATTGAGCTAATCCGGGCCTCAAGCTGATCATCAGAGCTCTTAGTCGGGGTTCTGTTGGATAATTGCAATGCGGATTTTGGTGTAGCGATGTTAGCTTCTCGGTTCCGCTGCCTGACCCTGATAGGTGTAGAGCCAGGACCCAGGTCTGCAACATCCTCGAATCTATGCCGGGATTTTGGCGGAATTGGGGGTGGGGAATCTAAGGAAGGTTGGTTTGCAGAGTCCTTTACATACTTCTTGGATCGAGAGCCTAAAGCCGATTCGTAATTGTCGTTAGGCTCGAAGGGCTGAATTGGTTTCTCGGCAATTGTACGTGCAGATTCTTCTTGTTGCAAGCGTAGTAAGGCAGACGTTAGCGGCTGACCCGAGCCTAGATATTCGTTTTGGGATTGCTGGAGGCTGGGAGATGCAGATGAGTAGCTTTCAACTCTTTTAATACTGTCGTTGCGCACCTGGACAAGTATTAGTAACACAGAAGGAGGTGGCGATATTGCTGATTAGATACCACGCTCTTGGGTGCAGCCTCCACAGACGCGATTGACGCACTCCTTGCCCTTAATTCTGATTCAAGCTGGGCTGGACTCGGAAAGAATCCATCTTTGAATCCCGCAATATCATTCACACCCAATTCTTTTTTGAAGGTTGAAGCCCGACTACGCTGAGTCGTTGGGGACGCATAACTTGGTGGAAAACCCCCTTCGTTAGTCATGCTGTCACCTCGCTCCGTGCGCTGACTTGACTGCCGAGAGACAGTACCATTTGGACTCATTGCGTCTTTCGAACTATAACTTGGAGTTGTGACCTCAATAGGGCCAGCAAAATATTCTGCTCTTGAAGCATCACGTATCTCAGGGCTTGACATGTTAGAGAAGTATTCAGATGTTGCTGATCCTGGATACGATGTATTTGGGGACATGTCTGCAGAAATGTTGCTCAGCGCACGTGAATGTGATTTGTGGAATACAAGAGGGCCGGGTCTAGCCGCAGGACCATGCTTTTGTTCAAGTAGCTCAGCTTCCAATGTGTCTAAGATATCTAATTCCGAATTGGCCGGCAATGGCGTTGAGGTAGCAAGGTTTTGTGGATTGACCGTAGAACCACTCGCGACCTTGACAGCATGAATGTTCCCATCCGGAGATTCGGTCCCATCAGTTCCAAATAAAGAGTGTTCTTGCGTCTCAGAGGACTCGGATGTAAGAACTACATGGGACAAGATTTCATGACTTGGATTCCCGTACCCCAAGAGCCCAGTTGACAGATCATTGACAGATCCAGCAGTGGTTGTCTTGGTCTCTGCGCTTCCCGGACAAACAGCAGAGGTTTCACTCGGAGACTTTGGGAGAGGTGATCCTGAATAGGAATCGGTTAAAACGTTTACCGTCCCTCGAGCGGCACCATTGCTCTCGTTCGCCTTCCGATCAGACCGGTCAGAATATTTGTGGCCTTGGATTGCTGGTGACCCAGAGCGAGCTGAACAATGATTTTCAGATTTGGCATCCGGCGTATTTCCTTCAATTGGTTCGATGCTCGACTGATTTTCCGAAGAACGTGCATCCCGCGGTGGATCTTGTATCTCTGTATTCTTTTTATGACTAGTGTGGTCGATAGCCTCAATATCTTCGTTGGATTGTCCGTTTTTCAGCTCGTTTTTCAACACCTGGTTCTCAGTCTCCACGACCCACGTGCCAAATTCGACTTCCAGGATTTCCATGCTCTCAACCCACCTCTCCGGCAAAACGTCTTCTCTGCCTTCTAGCATATCCAACATGCTGTCTAGTATTCGACCGAGTTCCGTGATTCTATTCCCGAGGACAGTTCGCATAGTAGCGAACGCTTCGCGTGAGACTAGCGACTCTAGATGCTCCGTAGTAATATCAGACTTGCCAACCGCGTTCCATGCAGACTTGATCGCCGTTCGAGATTCTTCAAGACATGCTAAAAAGTCAGGAACTCTCCGCAAAACCATCAAGCGTACAGACCAGGTATCCAGCAACAAGTATAGCTGTGTTATGGTAGGCAATGCTTGCATGATCGTGGCTGTTATTACTGCAGTGAAATCATCGAGGCGATTGTAAGCGGTTACATGACCACTGTTTGGCTCGGAAACTTGCAGCGACGGACGCGCTGAACCGGCCGTGAGATGAATATCTCGCATATAGTCCTTTAGTTCATCTAGTTCAAAAGAGTCCATATCATCCGAAATCGTCTCGATACGATCTTCGTACTCTTGTACAACGAATTCGGGGAGACTACCATAGTGTGCCTCCTCTCCGGCATTATTATGCGCTTGCAACCTTTCTCTATTCGGCCAAAGCTCATTAAGCCGTTGGGGGTACACGTATTTGCCCATGTTCCTTGATTCATCCTGTCCGGGAGGGCAGTCAAAGCCGTTATGGTACCCATCCGCGGAAGGCCAGGGCCATGCCATAAGCTCACGATACCATTCTCTTGTTTTCTTCGCAGCTAGCGCCGCTCTTATCCCCAGCGCTCGTTCCGAAGTCGTCGCAGCTGCAACGCTATCTCGGAGTATACTGCTAAGAGAATTTTCTCCGCTTTCGACAGCTTGTGTGGCCTCCAAGGCTTCTAGTGTTGAGGTTGGTGACAAGTTGGATAGCAATGGATCCAATTCATGGCTTTGTAGGCGCCGACTGGGCGAGCGCGAAGGCGAGCGTGAGAGTGCTTGGTTGGGGGCAGCAAAGCGTGCCGTCGGTTTCAAGGCGGCTGGATCCATGGTCTAGATGCCTGATTCAGGTCGTACAAGGCGCGGAAGAAAAATGGCGCAAAGCATGACCTTAGATACACTCCACAATCGTTGAACTGGCGAGGTCAGAAGAACGTGTTATCGGTAGGAAAAGACCCCAGGCATCATGCGACGGAGAAGCGCTGAGTGAAGCCTTGGACTGATCCGACTATTCAAGAAGACGAGGCATTGTGAATGGATGGGAGCTTCAGGGCTTGCGGTAGATATTTCTAATATTGGAGATAGTGTAGAGTAACGGCCGCTAAGAGCCCCACGTGCCAGCGTCATCGTCATCCGGCTCCCCCCATCTTCGCTCTCTCTCTCATCGACGGACAACCCCAATATCCGCTTAGAAGACAGCGACCCATGGGCTTTGGCGCTACCGCCAATGGATGATCACATTAATTACACGTCTCATGCGTGAAAGGCTGTTCAAGTGTACGGCATACAATGTCTGCAGAGAAGAGTTGATCTACTACCTCTGGATGAATCAGATGCGGAAGTCATGTCGCCAATCGATGACTTTCAACTTTCTTGGTTATGCAAACGTCTAATGTGTATTTCTTTGCTTGCTTACGACGTTCAGTCTACGATTTGCACTTAAGTTGTAATGAATGCATGTTAAAGAAAATTCATGGGGGGTGAAAGTCAGAACGATCCTTCTTTGTCTAAAATGAGATCAAGAGCATTGTATTATTTCGCTTCTCATTGCCTTATCTTCATATAATTCCTTCGTTCTCGAGTTTCTCGAGTTTCCAATCTCAGAAATTCCTTATCTGCAATCCCACCACCAGCAAAGCCTATCCAGCATTTCCAATATTCTGATTATGGGTTGCGGCCTTTCAAGACCTCGCCCTTTACCTCCCGACTCATCTTACCGCCCATCCTCTCAGGCACCTCTCTTCGCCACCAAAGAATCTTTGCATTCAGAAACCGATTCGGACGCCGCGTCCTCACCCTGTCGTTCTATCTCACCCACCAGAGATCAAACCCTACGCCAACGACAACAGAAGGAATGCCACGAGCGCTACACTGGGCACGGAGTTGCTTATAACCGCTTGATTAGTGAGGAGGAAGAACAAAGATTAAGGAAAGCAGCCATGAAAGAGCGTTTAAGGAGAGGGACGAGAGACGAGATAGAAAGGCGGGAGAGAGAAGAAAACGAATCTAGGGCCTCCGCTCCCAAGTCAATAAGCGTTCACTGACTTTAATTTCATATCACTGCTTCGGCGGGAGTTCTCGAACTCTAAATGATGTGGAGATTTAATGTCAAAGGAGGCCAAGGCTTGAGATGAGTCATCAGTAAATAGCAGAAGCCTCTTCTCTGTACATATACATCTTCGTTGATTGGTTGCATACGAAACCTGGAAATCTGACGCGAGAAGTATTGTGAGAACGTCCCCTATAAACACTCCGAAACAGCAGCCTCCTCATACTATAGCGAGCAACCTCTAGCCTTTGAGTCTTTGTTCCCATTACAACCATTTGGCGAGAAAGAAAGGTCATCAGTTCCCTACTGAGCGATCTGCCTCTATGATGAACACTGCAGAGTTTTCAAAGTATTGCGACAGAGGACAAAACCACTCAGGTGCCCCAATCATCTTGAATGTTGCGGTACGAGTTCATTTGATCATATCCTGTAAGGGGATATTGTGACTGGCCAAACAGGACTCTTTAAAAATTCAAATAGAGAAAGCATGTGATCAAAGATGCCAAGAGAGGGGTGCGCGAGATAGACAGTAGCATATGGAGGACAATAGTACGAGTACAAGAGGCGGAGAGATGGAATTGACAAAATTAGCCGCATGAGAGGGATATGGCGTGTTTGATCACCCGGTGAAGAGAGAATAAGTAAAAACGAATTTTGTGCAGCAATACGTAGGTAGTAGATATTGCTGACATTCATGAGGATGTATGTACCAATGTTGCATATTTGCCATTAAGGATTATAGACCGGGCACTGAGAACTTGGACGTGATAAGAAGGCTATATTCAATCCATGCGATAAGTTTTAGTAGTATATTTCCCCCAACGAAGACATGATTGCTTCCATTGTCTTCCGTAATGCTAACACCAACCTCCAAATCAAGATAAAGTATCTCAGCTTGTGTCCGGCGGAGCGCTAACTCGTAGAATAGTTTCCGCTCACGGCAGCGGGTGGGTGGTTTGAGAGATCAAAAGTTGTACATATATTTCTATCAGCGGCGTAAATTCTGCAACATCTTACCGTCTACGAGTAGCTGTTGTAGAATCATTACCCGGTGCTCTAACCAATGCGCTTACTCCGTACATCTCACCCAATCATGGGGGACTGCCTTATCGCTTCCTGCCAATCTATTCTCGTACAGTACCACATTATGCTCCTCTCGTTCGCTTTGAGGTTCTGGACGAGTAAGCGGTGATGTCGGAACTTACCTTACCTTTATTGTAGAAGACTGTCAATTACTGCTGGTGGTCGCGGCACACTTTAGCTGTCGCTGCAACTCAGCAAGTGCAATATCTTGGTAGCTCGGTTTGCCTATTCCTGGAGTGGCCATTGGGAACGCATGACTTGTTTAACTAGAACCTAGAGACAGATGATTGCGGTCTCAACGTGCGATCCCTACACATATATCCCTTTCAACCCTCATGAAAAGCATGGCGCGAGTTCAAGATCCAGACCGTGACGGCAATGAGCAATACCTCTTACTCAAGCCTGTCGAACAAGCTCCGGCTCATCCAAGTTCCTCCCATGATTGGATACTTGTTTTGGCCGTGGCATTGGTCATTGTCACAGACGTCTCCATAACTCTTGCTTCCTTCCGCCCCACAAACACGTCTCTATGAAGCAATATACTGCACTAAATTATACAAAGATCATGACCTAAATTGATCGGAGAAAGTGGATGGGAAGACGAGCAATACTGCAAAATTGATGCCGTGCAATCGCAAGTTGCGTCGTTGAAAGGGTAGTTGGCAATGTTCGATCAACTTCCAGGTTGGACTCTCCATCTCTATTACCACACGCGCATTTTGTGGGTATATTAGTTGAATCAACCTTTCAATACCAGTTGGACTTCTAGCAGAGAGATACGGGAGGAAATAGCTTATAGTTATAGACGTATTCTCACTATCATTTCGAGATAGTTGGGTTTACGCTGTTTGTATGTTCTTATTCTTGGTTTCCAGTTTTGAGAAGTGTTATGAGCGTATTGAAGTTCGTATAACAGGTCGCTCTCCTAATGTATTCCCAATGAACCTGATCTTACTCGAAGCGCTTGCTGGCATCTTTGGAGGCGGCTATTTTGTGTTAAGAGCTTTGCTCTACCTAATTCCCCCTGGACGACGGTGAGCCCTATTCTGTTTAGTGTCATTGTCCTTACTTTGTCTTACTACTTACGACAGAGTCGTCGTTTTCTTCCGGCTTATCGCGGGTGCGTATGTGTGTCACTTGATCAGCCCTCTGATAAGCGCTGTGCTGCTTGAGATGGATCCTTGGATTCCGATGAACATCTCATTAGCCCTTCATGTTGTTCCTGTGATACTCGCGTTAGTGCTACCGGAGGCTTTGGCCAGTCCGGATTCGGTGGTTCGACATCTGACCGCGGCTATGGACAGTCATGATCTGATAATCATCAATGCTGGAGATCAGGAGCAACCAAGTCAAGCTTCTCTCACCTTTCGCACAGGATCTCCTCTGCATCGGCTCAAGGCAATTTGCTACTCAATTGTATCCAAATCCAACTTCCTCGTCCAAGACTGGCGCATCCCATTCCTACTATCACTATACCTTACATACATGAATATCAATGCACTTAGCGATCCAATCCTCCTCCGATACATCTCGGAACGCTACTCGATCACTCTTATTCTGGCATCGTACTTCTGGTCTTTCGAAGCGGCTGCGAACATGCTAGTATTCCTGGTCATAATTCCGGCAATTTCTACGTGGCTCGTTCGGCTGCGGGGACATACCCTCCTCTCGCAAGACATTTTACTCCCAAGGATTCTTTTTGCTTTTCTTTCTCGGGGGCTTATACTTGTGGGTTTAGCGCCGAACTTGTGGACAATGACGTTAGGGCTCCTCGTGATGAATTGCGGACCAGGTGGTCTACTAATGGTGCGCCTGCTCTTGACATCTTTCGTACAGCACAACGAAGTTGCTTCCATGTACGGTGTGATGTTGGTTCTTGAGACGGCTGGCATGTCTGTCTCGGGGCCTTTGATGGCAGGCTTGTTCAATGCCGGGCTAGGTAAAGGTAGCGGCGCTTGGCTTGGCGTGCCTTATCTGGTCTGTGGGCTATTTTTCGCAATTGCTACCACTGGACCATGTGCTGCGAATTTGGGTAGCGAAGCGGTCCCTTCTGAGGGAGAGGAGGGTGGTGAAAACAGCTTATTGCATGTATAATCGATGTATCGAATATATGCCACTGGGACATGTGACGAAAGTGTCTCGAAACGCATCTCTTCAAGGTGCTGTACAGTAGCAACTGATAGGTAAGCACTCTGAATCGCTATCTCTTCTCACGGCGAAATCTGTCACCTCAACACCCAATTTACATTCGTCTTCCCTACTCAGGTTCAATACCACGACTAGGGGGACTTCTCTCTTCAATTATCGCTCACACGGTCTTTGGAATGTCGTTGGACGCCATTTCTATCTTAGGGCTGAGATCAAGTCCAAGACAGGAAATGACCAATAGAAGCTCGAATAGATGCCTCCTCGCTTAGCCGCTTCATAATATTAATGATCTCCTTATGAAACAGACACGGCTGGTGCGCCGAAGTTTATGACACTGTAACACAAAACTAATCATGAGGCTGGGCGAGCTGAAAAAGCTGACGCCGTAGGATTCGCCATGCCGTCACGGCGACACGCTGGCAACAGTGGGTTATACCGTAGGTCTGCCATTATCCAAATTGCGAACTGCCGACGTCGTCGACCCCATTTCATCTCTCCCATGAAAACAGACTATCCAGCGCTATGATTACAGTACCAGACATTGAAATGAATGGAGAAGCCCTAGCGGACGACAAGCCGCAACAGACGCTACAGAGACCGCGCCTAAACACCCAGCTGACCGTCTTCCGAGAAATTGTTGGTATCAATCCGACGCCTGCCCTTGGAATTGGAAAGTCAAAAAGACCAGCCCCGAATAAAGGCATTTACCAACGCACATGCCAAGCAGAGTCGAAAGCCAGGCTCCAGTACTATGCCTGCGCTGCCACGTTCAATACCTGCTTCCTATTGCAAATCGTGGTAGCCGCCGCGTTGACCGCGATTGGTGCCGCTAAGGGCCCTCATATTGCTGTCACGGTGCTGGGGGCGGTCAACACCGTCATTGCAGGCATCCTTACTTACTTGAAAGGCCAAGGTTTGCCCAACCGCCTACGACAATACCAGAGTGAGTTGCGCAAAGTTAGAGAGTACGTTGAGGAACGAGAACGTGATTTTAGCCGTTTGGATTGCAAATTAGACCTGGATCATGAAATAGCCATCATCTGGCGCCTGTACGAGGCTGTCAGACAAAACAACGAGGATAACTTCCCGGACACTTATCACAATTTCACTGGGCCCGATGGAGCGAAACCAGCTGACACCCCCAGGGTGCAGACACCTCCTTCGAAGCAAGTAAACGCCAACCCAGATGCAAAGGCAACAGCGAACAGTACGCAGGTCAAGGTGTCCGCTATTGAAGTACCTCCAGGCCTTGGTGAAAGGTCGTCGAACGGAAACAGCGTACATGTACCTATCGAGGCTGATGAAAATCTGAACGGAAGGCATCCAGGCATGAGTGGTGGACATCCGAGTAAAGAGAAAACTGCATCTAGGGATGGACGGCCCCGAAGCATGGACATTGAGCCGGCAGCGACTGGAAAACTTATGGCGCCATATGCTGGCTTACGCCGCACGAATGGTGCCATATCTTCAGGACGACCTTCGTCCTCCATCGAAAGATCGCTGCACAGACATGCTTCTACAGAGAGACCTGCAACTTCGAGGGAACGACCGAACAGCATGACTGATCGACGGAGATCTATAGATATATCATCTGGAGCAAAAGATGGATCTTCGGACAGAAATATTACTTATGCACCTCTGGAGCGACCCATAACCCCAACCGGAAGATCGTCCAACAGAAACAGTGCATACGAACATACGCCCCCGGAGCGACCTAGAGCGCCAGCCTTAAGCGGTCGTTCATCTAATAAAAATAGCCCGTACACACTACCACAGCTACCTATGGCCCCGAATGAAAGCATGCCAGGTTTTGATAATCCAAATCTTTCTACAGACATGATCCGAGCTCCAAGTGAGGGTTTGACAAACGGCAATGCGGGGCTGGCGGTCCCGAGTCGTAGAAATTCTACCACGCCGGTTAAGCAGTTCTACACTGCTGCCCAACGGAGAGGCTAATGGACTGGCTCCAAGTTAATGGTAGATGCTCGAGTCGCCTCGGCACTTCTGCCGGTCTTAGGTCACAAAGTATGACTCGGCTTGCTGGCTCCAAGCTTTGGAGGAGTATTGCTAGTTGACTTTGTGCAAACTGTGCTAAACACCAAGCCATTAATCGTTCTGTCACTACCCTTTTGATGCTTGTGGTACCCCCAGCGATTTTAAAGGACCGATGTGGTTTCTCTAAAGCCTACGGGTCGAATCCATCTGCAAGTCGGTAAAAAGCTCTTCAGGAAATATATGCAAAAGGACGATCAGTAGATGCTTACACCTACGGGTCTCAGTGCTAGCAAACACTTTGGATTAAAATCTCATATTAAGTTCGACGATTAAGATAAAAAGGTGCAAGGCACCGACCAAGTTTCTTGAGAAATTCAGGAAGAAAGAAAATTACAATTTAGAGCTTGTCTTGTTGGAACAAAGAGAAAATATACTTCACTTTGGTGGAGCTATCTTTCCGTCACCGACTGCATAACAAGCACGATACCATCAGTCGACCAGGTAGCATCAATAGATGATGACTGCGGATTGGCCTCACTCCCTACGCCGAGTGAGGACAGCCTCGGTAACTTGTGGGAGACTCGTCGAAGAACCAACATGTTGGGATTGGAGTCGGCCAGATTGCTGACCTCCAATTTGCCGCTAATCTTAACACCTCAACATATTCCTGATGTCCTCTCCCTATACGACCGTAACCCAACGTTCAAGCTCAATGCTTCTCTGGTCGTTTCTATACATCTATATGTCTGTGTCTCTCACAATGTCGAATCTTATATCATTCCTATCCTCCTCAATTTTCTTATAAACGTCCAGCATTAAATCATCTAGAATTCGTTAAATCATCCGCAATGTCGTCTTTCTTAGCAGACTTCGTACTCATAGGCCCTCAAACGTCGCTCTACACCCCGCCGAACCCCATCAAGGGGCAGCTCATCGTCCTCTGCACTTGGCTCGGCGCCTCACGCAAAAACATTCGCAAGTACATTTCTCTCCACCAACGGATCGTGCCGGGAGTCCGTGTTCTACTCATTGAATCCACAATCCCCATGCTTATGAGCACCTATACACGCCAGCGAAGTGCCATCAACCCTGCAGTCTCCGTCATCCTGGACGTCCTAGCCGAATGCAGAGAATGTTCTCTCCCCTGCGAGAAGGCACACCCAAACAGCCACATGGCCAACGCTGGACCCAACATCTCCATACACCAAAACACCTCTTCCACAGCTTCGTCCCCCAAAATCATCCTCCACGTCTTCTCCAACGGCGGCGGAAACACCGCCACCCAACTCCTCCTCACCCTCCGCTCCCGCCTCGGCTCGCCCCTCCCGCTCACAGGCCTGATCCTTGACAGCGGTCCCTCAAACGGCACCTACGGCAAATCCTATGACGCAATATTCCTCTCCCTCCCTCCATCCCTGCTCTCTCGCCTCCTAGGCCCCACGTTCGTGCATCTTTTCCTCATCGCCCTGTTCACGTGGATCGCGTGCGGGAACGAGAACCCGGCGACTCTGGGCCGGCGCACGCTGCTGGACCCGGATGTGATTCGAGGAATCGGGGAGGCGGGGGAGAGGAAGGTGTGTTTGATTTATTCAAAGGCGGATCGCATGTGTGAGTGGAAAGATGTGAGGGCGCATGCTGAGGAGAGTAGGAGGAAGGGGTGGGGGGTTCGGGAAGTGGTGTTTGAGGATAGTGAGCATTGTGCGCATTTTTTGAGGGACGCGGTGAGGTATACTGAGGCTGTGGAGGGGATGTGGGAGGGTGGTAATGAAATCACGGGGTTGCATGTCTGATGCTTTTTCACCGAGTTGGCTAGTGCCTTCGAGAGGAGCGCAGGAAACACAGCTCATTAACTCCGTAAAGCAAAACCAAACTCCGAGTCAACTCCAACCAATATGTTTTACGACTACAAAAGTTTATCCAACACGCAGTTCCTCGAAATCTCGGCTTGCTTCGTGATTTGGGATGCCCCCCTTTGAAATGGCTACTATTTGAGAAGATATCTAGAGTAGAGTATTGACTTGGAGCTTAATTAAAGACTTGCGTGTGGTGGGTGCTATGTATCCAAGAAATTCAAAGATTACACGTCTACGAAAGATTTTAGAGCCCCCTTTTGAGACCAATCTCTCTCTCTCACTTTAAATCGAGCTTAACTGCATCGTATATTTGAAAAGCTCTCAGCAACGGTGTCTTCGTGTTTTTGGATACTCAAATGATGTTAAGTCTTCATGTTCCATGTTTGAGGGATTTCGCAAGTATGTAGTGGTCCGAGACTTGGAGATCGATACACCATCCCAGATCCTGGGATGGACAATACATAAATTGTGGATTTGACGATTTTCGATATGATTGCTTGATGTATGTATGAGCTTTGTAATGACAGCGAGCACAGCCAGGTCCTTGCTATCGAAAACCCCTTTTAAATAATGCCTTCGACACAACTGCCAAAATCCTGGCAATCTACAACTCGTCAAAATGCACCTTCCACGCTACCAGCCAAATCAGCAAAAGCACTCAAGCACACAAAAAGGAAGAACAAACTTACTTCCAGGAAATGGCTGAAACCTCGCCCAATCATCCGACAACCACCTCTTCTGCCCCAACGTGCCCGGCACGTACTTGATCTGCCCCTGCGGCCCCGGTGCCCTCCTGAGACCTTTCAGCGTCGCAGCGACCTTGACCATAGAGGTCAAAGAGACCATGGCGATGTTTCGGCCGATGCAAGCGTGGGGGGTCCAGCCGAATGTGTGGTAAGAGTCGAGTGGGCGGTCGGCTTTGAATTCGTTGGGGGAGGGGAAGAGGGAGGGATCGCGGTTGAGGGCGGTCTATGTGACGGAGGTCTGGAGATTAGTTGGTGCAGGGTTGAGGGGTGATGGGGTTGTGGGAGTTGGGTTACGTACGTTGTTGGCTAAGATGATTTCATCCTTTTTCACCGTGAAGGTGTCTCCCTCGTCATCTTTGATCTGACAGCTTTCGCCCTGGCAGATTCGGGTGGTGTGCATCATCGTTTGGAAGCGTGCGGCTTCGAGGACGTACTTTTTCAGTGTTTCGTAGGATGCAGGTGTGTTTTCGGCGGCTAAGGCTCGAACTTTGGTCCAGATTGCTGCGTTGTCGGGCTGTAGGAACCATTCCATGATTTGCACATACTTCCAAACTGTCAGCATGACTGGGGCATTGAAGGAGAGAGCGGGCTTACCAAGCTAGCTATCAGTCCAACTCCACTGGACGCAAGAGTGTAAAGGGTGGTCGCCGTCTTCGGCTCGCTATAGCCCGCACCTAGAAGGTCCTTGGTGAATTTTTGACCCACCTCCCTAAGCGAACCGGCGGGAGCGACCTCGTGGCTAAACATGTGGCTAAGGAAACCTTCGCTTCGTGCAGTGCTGTGAACAAGTCCCTCGGTGGCAGCCTTGAGCTTCTCGTAGCTTTCAAGAGCTTGGCGTCGGAGTCTCCATGATTCGGTGGGGTCGTTGTCGATCAAGCTGTAATTCAGGTACGTCTCCAAGTGTTTGTACATTTCTGCTTCGGAAAGACCCTTGCGGTTGTTATCTTTGGTCGCCAATGGGAGGTTAAGGAAGTCGGCGTGCGTTTGAAGCATTACAACGCGAGCAACGCTAACAAGAAGATCAGCTTGCGCCCTGGAACAGCAATGGAAGCCGTACTCTTTTGTCATGTCGACCTGGTACAGATCTTTCAACTTATATGCTTCTCTAGTAAGAACTTTCCGCATCGTTGACTCGATGCACTTTGAGAACAAATCAAGCCCTCCAGGACAACCCTTTACGCGTGCGTCTAGCTTGGTATGGTTCACTTGGGTTGCCGAACAGTCTCCGCACAACATGAAATCTGCAGACACGTTGTCTGGTACCTTGTTGAGATGGCTTACTTTGAAAATTTTCTGGTCATTGACGACCAAGGAAACGGCTGCTTTCGTACCAAGAACAGTCAACTTTGGCGGCGATGCGGGCGGATCAACACTGAATTGGTCTAGTGTCTTGAATTGCTTCGCAATCTCGATGTTCATTGCCGGGGTATACATTGGCATACAATACACGGAATTGAACTTGAACCATGTCGGGAATGCTCGATGGATAAGGTGATGAAGTTTGGATCCTCCCAGAGTCAGGTAATCCTGTTGAACCTCGGCATACCCCCAAGGAGTCAAATTTGCCGATGTGTTATACGCGTGAGTTATGTTCCGTTTAAGATAAAAGTACTTCAGTACGGGAGGCAACATATACGTACTACTGTGAAGAATCGACCCCCCCGGATAAAACCAACAGCATCGGAAAGGACGGCACGACCTGCATATATGGGATACCAATACCGGACCCGGGATCCATACGTGCCTTGATATCCTCAATGAATAATCCGGGATAAAGCTCTACCATATCTGGTGAGTCATACAGCTTGCGTAAGATGTCTGCGACCTCCGGATCCGGGTTGATCTGCTCAAAGGTGTCATGCACCTTTAGGCCAAAGAATTGACGGAATTCGTTCAATGAAGCTGACTGCCTACGCAATATGTCAATACATCTTTCGTTCCCACTCCGCGAACTGCCTTACCATTTCCTTGATTGAAGGATGCCAAGAATCTCGACGGTTCGCAGATGTTTCGGGACATTCCTTGCGCCAAAAGCCCCTGTGGAGGTGATGAAATCAGAAGAAACCCTTGCATTGACAGTCGAGGTGAGAGACTTACCGGCTGGATCTTCAATGCTCTCTCTGAGTATCTGAACTAAAGCACCATCATCAAATCGGCCAGTCTTGGGGTCTCTTTTCAAGCCACCAAAGACCCTTTCACTTGGTTCTTTTGGAATCTTGGCTTCGTGAGCAAGTGCGCCAGCGACGAATTCTGGGATGGAGAGCTCTTCCGGCTTCCTGTCTCCAAATACATCCTTGAAGAACATTTGAGACCATTTGTCATCTCTTTGAGATACTGCAGAATGAAAGCGATATAGTAAGTTGAATTCCGAGGAAACTTGGTTGCCGACACCACGCTCGACGGCTGCTGAGCCTTGCCCCAGCGAGCCCTCCGGGATATCAACACGTGGTTCGATAGTCCAGGTTGAAGTTGAGTGGTGAACGTTCGTGATGCCCCGGATGTAGTCATGTAGAGTAATATTCATGTACATGCCACAGGTTACCCTACGATTAGGGTTAGTGGGGCCCTTCGTTCGAACAGCCATGTTTCAGAGATTGCATCTTACAGTCGCGCAGTCTGAAATAGATCGTTGTCTCTTTTCTTGAGATCTGCATCATAACTTGCACTACCCTCATGTGGAACATTGAAACGTCCGCAGTCGTTGATTTCGGCAAGATTCTCCGCCACGTAGTTATGGAACCGGTTCCACATGATGAGCTTGTCCTAGAAGACGTTCTTCCGCAAAAGTGTCGGACTTCAACAGCCCGTTCTCAAAAGTCCTTACGGTGTTCTGTGCTTCTTGGTCCTTCCCGTATAGAGGGGAAAGGTCGAGGTAAGAAGATGTATCACTAACTCTTGAGTCTTTGCGGTTGGTACGAAAGAGATCTGAGTGATTATTACTCTTCAGTACGTAAAGTGTATCCAGGAGTAAATATTACCGTGGATGATGCAGGTAGCGTGGTAGAAAAGTATGCTGTTGATCCCCGCTTTATTCTCCCTGAATTTCCCATCGTCTCTTGCCAGCAATACTGGTTGGGCGTTAGAGGTCTAACGGAGGTAAGAAATTTGACGTAGGAGGGATGAACGATCAAATAGAAGGCCAGGATCTGGCTTTGCTCCGTGAAGGGCTTTCACAGATCGTACCGACTTAGCGTATGGCATCCCAGCTTTTCCAAGATGTGGAATCATAACATTCCATACCTCTATGTGAGTAGCAGTTTCCAAAGGCACAGGTAACGATATTACGTTGTTTGAACCGTCTGCCTGCCTGTACTGGAACTCATCGCCATAGTAAGATTGCGGAGGGTGCTGAAGCGAGCCCCACATTGAGGCGATAATGGTGTTTGACAACTTCTTCCTCATCTTCGAGTTCGGCGGCAAAGAGGCGGTCAATCTCATAACTTTTTCCATCTGGAAACCTCCAAACTAAGCAACAAGTGTTCTATGCAGGAAGTTGTGATTGTGACGTACCACCATAGTCCTATCATCGTATGGTTTACCCTTCGATAAGACCTCGTCAATGAGCGCCAGGATGTCTTGACCGGAGTCCGGACCGAGTGCCTTGATGTCGTCTCGAAGACCTGACTCGTGAATCCTCTCATCCGTGAAAGACTCGTCGCCATAGTTGGAAGCTTCAGAACCCATTCTGTCTGGTGCTTCTTGAGATTTCCTGATCTTCAGTCACGGTTTGGATAGCTGGGAAACGAGGTTTGAATAGAAAACTAAATACTCTTCGAAGGATTTGGTTCTGGCTTGCTTCTTCCGCATTCCAAATCATCTCCTAAACACCATGCCCTGGGCGAAATGCATAGCGATACTTGCGATAGGAAATGGGCGCTCTGCCATCCTCGGATCTCACGCTTGGAGCCTCTGGACATCTAGGCTTTTCGCTATGCGTCGTTGTTCAGCCAGCCACGTCGTGGATGGCAATTCATCAACCACTAGATTGATTCTGAATGGTTCGAGCCGACGATGGAGATGCTCGGGATTCTGACCATGCAACCAGGCTCTCGTCCTGCAGTGTACTGTTACCACAGTACACTGCATGGCGTGGAGAGTATACGATGTTGGCTTCTTGTTTTCATCCGTCTATACTCGCGTGACTGAAGGTCGATCTAAAGTTGATGTAGGGTTTATTGGGACAGATCTAGGGCCAATGGCAATTCAAGTGCTGTCGCATTTGGCTTATGCCGCTATGCGTATTTTATGCGAGAGGCTTTTTTGGAATCGCGGCGGTTCAGGGTGCGTAGCCGAGAAAGGATGTGCCTGGTCGAGATCGAGATAAAGCTGACTACTTTTTAAAAACCAAGTGCGGTCGAGATTCGACGACATATGAAGTAGAAATAAAATAGGGGCCTTGCAGTTAATTCAAATTCCAAGCCGACCTTTCTTCGGTACCGCTCTGACCATAATTGAGCCTTTGCCAGGTGGTATGTCCCCCTTACTACACGATCTTTCCATCAAACTGCTTTGATTTAACTTTCGGCGTGTGAGATTCATTCCACGGAATATGTAGGTGATAACGCCTAGCGAACCAAATCCAATACTACGAATTTAGGGTCACAGGAGAAGCGCCCACATTATGAAGCCCAAGGTGTGGTGTCAATCGTCGACTGAATCATGCAGATGGCCGGATTCTGTAAAGTAGTCCAGCGTAGCTTGCAGTTCCCTGCAAAGGAACCCTTACTTGCTCGGATTTCTGTTAGTACTGGGCATCGGAACATTGCCATTGCCATTGCATTTTTCAGCCTTGTGCTATACGTTATTCCTCCCTCGCGCACCTACAATACGTCCAAGACTTCTCCATTACTCCTTTTTCCCCTTCAATTCAGGACTTTATGTTGGTTCAAAGGGCAGACTTAGCTGGGCACGTTTCTTAAGATATTCAAAGATATCAACACCCATGCCTTCAGCAACAGCTCCTTCGATCAACGGAACTGCTCCAGACTCTCACACAAAAAAGCAGTCAAGGCTTGCAGTCTGCTTCGATGGAACCGGCAACCATTACTCCGGTGACACTTCAGATACCAACATCGTGAAGCTATATCAAAAATTGGATCGTGGGGACCCAGAACAATTTCACTACTACCAACGTAAACCAGCCCTTGCCAAGTAGCCTTTGTAAGCTCATAGCTGACAAGTCGTTCTCAATATAGCTGGAATTGGTACTTATTCGACGGGCAGTGGAGATTCGATCAACACCGGAATCTGGGGAAGCTTCGCACAGTGGTGGTCACAGACGCTCGATCAAGGCATCGGGACCGCTTTCGATCAGCACGTAATTGCTGAGTATCGTTTCGTAATGCGGTATTACGATGAAGACGACAAGATCTTTGTCTTCGGATTTTCGCGTGGCGCCTTCACCGCTCGTTTCCTAGCACGGATGATCAGCACCATCGGAGTGCTTTCCAAAGGTAACGAAGAGATGGTACCTTTTGCGTACAAATCCTATCAGGACTATGAAAATGGCGTTGGTGCGTATAAGACAGCGGAAGCCCATCAGAAATTCATGGCAAAATTCAAGAGAACGTTCTGCAGGGTCAACGCCAAAGTACATTTTCTAGGGTTGTTTGATACTGTCAATTCTGTTGGATATTTCGATGCCCCATTCACGAGGCGCTCCTATCTGCCTACCGTTCTCGGAACAGCAGATCATATCCGACACGCTGTTTCCATCGATGAGCGACGCATGAAGTTCAAGCCAGCGCTTCTCGTCCAGGACAAGGTCGATCATCACAGTGATGTGGGAGACATCAAAGAGGTCTTTTTCGCAGGGAACCATGGTGATGTTGGAGGCGGCTGGCAAATACCAGGTGACAGCATCGAAAACGATGAGGCCAATGACCCTGTACAGCTCTCTGACATACCACTCGCATGCGATTGGAACTCGTCAAAGGTCAATGGCAGTCAGTCTTCCTTCCCACCAACATGGGTGGTACGCGTGATGTTCCAAGCCATGCGACTCTGCATCCCAGTGTTCATAAGCGGATGAAGGCATGCAAGGACTATGAACCGCGTAACCAAGGTCTAGAGTCTCTCAAGCAGTTATAATACGGAGTGTGGTTTCGGTAGAGCGTTTTGATGTAGTGGGCAAGGTATTCAGTGCCTTTCGTGCCTTGTCGTTGTCGACTGTCGAGGAACTACTAGAGTACATTAAGGTAGCGTCGAGTAGGAAGTAGGTAAGGTACGGAATAAGGTACGTTACGGTACTTTTGCAATAGCGTGTCCTGCCCGGTATGATCACATTTCGCGCTTAGCCCGATTGGTATTAGCTGTCTAGCACTTAGTCGAGTTGATATTGACTTTCCTACGTTTCGATACACTCACCACTGCCTGCACCTCCATCATCAGCTGAACTTGAACCAGACCGAACAAGGTGTGGCTACGCGAGAGCTATGTATCATTAGTCCACTGATCAGGTACATGGCGTACAGCTTCAGCTTTTTGCCAGACTCTGAAAATCCTGCATGACGCAGGCTAATCCCACGGCTGAACATGTCCATCCGGTTCAATCTTCAGCTGTCTGCGATTGTCGTTAGTCGGATTGGATCGGGAATTTGCGTATCCTGACTGCATAGTCTGCGTTGTTGCGGGGAGCCTGCTTGTGCACTGCTGAAAATAGTCGATCTCGACGAGACGCACACGAAACGCATCTTCAGGTCTTGATGTGGCCCGAGCAGGACCGATATGCGTCATGCGTGATGGGATCTTCAAGCCTCGTCGAATAAGGATACGCTTGATAGTCCGTCTGTCCTACTAGTATAAGTTTCTTGAAGACTGTAAGTAGCAGCTGACCTGAACCGATGCCGCTCTGGAGTTATTGGAGTCTGGACAATTCGTTTTAGGAGAACAGAACCGTCGGTCATCAACTTGTCCACCTCATGCGCCATATGTCTCTCCCATCGCCTGGATATGTAGACAATCTGTCTGCGTAAAGAGCGTGCTTGTAGGTGACTCAAACATTGACAGCCTTGGTATTCTGTTGCGAGTAACCTCAAATCTCATTTTAATATATTCAAGTGAGCGATTAGTCTCGACCTCTCTTAAGAAAAGTAAGGTAGAATTACACAAGTACCTATTCGAATATTCCAATCTTCAAGGGCCCTAATTCGGACAATAACTCCAGAAAATGGCTGAATATTGATCGAGAGCAGATCACTAAGGTAACCCAGGTTCAGTAAAGCCATCTTGCTTGTGCATGCATGAGCAGGTCTGGATACGTCGAAACTGACGAGATGAACCGGAGATGCGCTTCTAGTGTAACAACGTGTATAGTATAGGCGGGTAAAATGCAAGACGAAGGAGGAACAAGCAGTGTGAATCTAATGTCCTAAAAGGGGGATTACTAAAGCACAGAGTTCCAGTCTTCGAAGTGCACGTCGACAGTGGACTGCCTGATCGTTCACGGCTTCTATTAAGGTGATCCTGAATGGGAATTGGGACGGTCATCCCTAGTACAGTTCGTTTACAACGCAAAATGCAGAACTTTCAAGTCTCAAAGTTGCTCACGTATCTCCTCCTCCTATTTCTTCAGCATTTTAGACCTCACGCTCGGCTATGCATCGCTTGGCCAAGAAATCCTGGCTAGCCCTCAAGCCGTGAGCTGTGACCCCTTCATTCCAACGCCCCAGCATCCTGTCCCGGGCAAAAAGCCTTTCTCCATCAACGAGACGGTCAATTACTATGAACACTATGTGAACGGCTCTCAGAATGGAGAATATAGGCGATCCTCGTGTCCAGGCCTGAACATGCTGGCGAATAGAGGATATCTCAATCGGTCGGGCAAGAATGTCACTATGGCTGAACTTGTCCAAGCTTTTACAGAAGTCTTCAACTTTGGGATTGATAATGTAAGCCTTTTGAGCAAACATAGCGCAGCCCACCCGATAGTACTTACTCGATAGATTGTCACTGTCGTATGGCCCACCTTTGCTGTGCACGGCCGTCCTACTCACGTCGACCTCGACCAATTCAATGTACGTATGCCCTGGCCTACCACCAGACCATAAAGACACCTGCTAAACCTTCCCCAGGACGACAAAGTCCAGTACATCATCAACTGTCCCGCGGCCCCCACCCGCAACGACCGCGACGTCGGTGAAAACGTCAACATGAACATGACGCTCTTCGACTCCTTCCTCAGCTTCTTCAAAGACGGCGCCACCCTCACCCTCGACGACCTCGCCGAGCACCACCACCTCCGCCACAACCAATCCAAACTCGAAAACCCCAAATTCCGCTTCGGCAAACCGCGATGCCATCTGCTCACTGGTGCAGTATGCCAATCTTGTGGGTGTCCTGGGCCGGAACGGGCCTAATGGGCCGCAGACCCTGTTTGTCGAATACGTGCGCACGTTTTATCTGGACGAGGATCTGCCGGAGAAGTATCAGAGGAGGGAACTGCCTTACTATTCGCCCGAAGCTAATGCGTATATGGATCGGATGAGCGATAATATTGGGTTCAACGTCGAAAGGCCGTTTCCTATTGATGATGGCGATGGGAGGGATGTGGAGCCGTTGATTGCCAAGTATGAGATGCTAGGACGTGGTTGTTGAGGGTTTTGCCCCATTAATTGTACTTGCGGCTAAAGCGGGGCACGGCACGGTCTTGAAAACAACTCAGTGTGATAGCGATGATGGGACTGAAACATTGGAAGAAATCGAAGCATAGACTTCCACAAGATTCTCATCTGTGTGCTTTGACTGTCCATCAACCCTTGTTGCCCCTCTCACCACCACAATCATGACACCGTAGCTGTTTAGCGAGTACCCACCCACCCTTGAAACATAAACAAAAACAACCCCCCCCCCGCCCCCTTTTCCCCCATAAAGAAGAATACTTCCGAAGCCTAGAAACACCTCCCCACAACTTCTGAATCCCATCGAGAATAAAAAACAAGCATCCGAGACATCTCCGCTACCACTCTCGCAAAACACCCCCTCGGCATACAGTAGCAAGACGGAGAATGTACCCACTAAGTAAGAGGATTGGTCGATGGTGGAGGGTGGTGTAATGGGGGGTTTTTCGGGAAAGGAGGGGGTGGAGTGGAGTGGAGTGGAGTGGAGTGGGGATTGGGATGATTGAGGTGGTGGAGGGAGGGAAGGATGTTAGAGGGTAAGAGAGGGCGGGGGCTACGAGTGGGGGGGGGGCGGAGAGGTAGTTGAGAAAGGCGTATTGTAGGATAAGGTAGCAAGGAAATCCCCGCGCTAAAATAAATATCACAACCTAGCTTGGAATTGCGGCATCTGTTGCGTCTCACTCGCCGCCTCCACATTCAACACAATCCTACAAATACATTCCCGACATCGATCATACAGTACTACCCTGAACGCCCTCCATCGCTTCCTCCAGCGCTCATGACTCCAATCAACTTGCCTTGGACATTAGTCTCGGCATTCACTTAGCTAATTCCGCCACCATGATTCTTGATCTCCTGCTTATCCAGTACCTCGACCTCTTTCTTTAACAACGCTCTTAATTCGGGACTTATAACTTTTTCCTTCTCTGCTCCGATCCCTTGCGCCACCGCATTGCCGACGCTTCCACTGCTACTACCAGCCGTATCGGCACCCGTTGCCGCACTCTTGCCTTTGCTGGCTGGTCGTTCGATGTCAGTGGGTTTGCGCTGCCGGACAGTGGGAGCTGGGAAACTATCTTTCTTATCTATAGCCTCAACGGTGCGTTGAAAGCGGCGGAAGAGCGCTTGCGCGCGAAGCAGGGTGGACGGCAGATCGATTGTATTCGATAATTCATTCACATACTTCAACACCTCATCGAAATGCTTCAGATGCTCCATTATCACATCCCGATGCTTTTCCAGGATCGCCAGCGCAATGAATAGGTGGAATTGGCTACTTAGGAAATCCGTCCAGAGAGACTCCCAGAGGCGGAGGACGTCGGGCCATTGAAATTCGCGCTTGTACCAGACGAGCAGCATGCGGAAGAAGAAAAAAAAGTTGGTGGAGTCGGCGGATTGGAGGTGGAGGTAGAGGGCGGGGTCCATGAGTTGGACGAGGTGGTCGAGCGTGAGAAGTTGGGCGCGCATGCCGGATTGGTCGCGGAGGAAGTTGCGCTCCTATTGTGGTCTTAGTACTTGAATATCGGGTGTAGATATAGGGTACAGCAGACCATTCGTTCCATGAAGCCAGCGAAGCCCCAAAAGGCCACAGCATCATCTTGCATGACAGCATAGATAGGAGCCAGGAGATCACTCATTCCCTGGACGTAGCCCAACTCTCGGTTGTACTCATTATACGTCAGAAGCATATCTTTCATCTGTTCCAAGTGGACATTGGTTCCAACATCTGCAAATGGAGAGTCAGGGTCGGGATGCGGTATATCTTCACCCTCGAACAGGGGTATATGACGATCGGTTCGGTGAACATCCTTTTCTACATGTTGGATCCCAAGCAATGGGATGTGTCAGCCTCCTGCAATCAAGGTAATTTAGCCAGAAAGAGCGCAGCCTACCTATCCTAGCCTTTTGATCTTTCCACCATTCATTTTCTTCTGCGGTCCCGCTTCCATCGACCATTCGCTCCCACCAGGCACCTTTTAATCGAACGAATTCGTCTCGTTTGCTATTGATGATCGCTTTTCTCTCATCAGATGTGCTAGCCCAAGGGTACATCCCTAATAAGAAAAGCCAAGCTTCTTTCCTGACACCATCGGTTGGGTTCAGACCACCAAGGAATATTCGTTCTTTCACTTCCTCAGTCGTAACCTGTAACCGACCCGTCTTAGGATCAAAAAAGCTATTCCATTCTTTCAGCGCCACGGGCTTTCTCTTGTCCTTCAACGACATATTCCCCGCTTCCATGTCAAGGATCTCGAATTCGCCCACATCGCTGTCCTCCATTTCCAAGACATCCTGCGCCGTGAAAATTCGTTGACTCCGGTCCTTTTCGCTCTGCTCTGCCATGCTCATTGCCCACCGAGCAAGGTAGACTCTAGCGCTGTCGAACTCATCTTGCAATGTCTGGACTTCGGGATTCTTCATCAAACGCCTGACCTGAGGTGGAATCTTTGGGTTTTCCACAATATCCTGAGCGGTTCTTCTGGTGAACTTCGTCACTTGGCTCATCTTCTCCAAGAAGCTCCATCTAGCTTGCTTTAATGCCTTTGTGAGCGGATCCATTCCAGCGTCTCGCCCTCCCTGTGAAGCCGTGCTACCGCTAGCGATGCCAATTTGACCTGCCGCTCTTCCAGTCGGCGAGTTTGGGCCACTTGCTGACTCAGGTTTTCCACCAAACCCTAACTTGTCCTCCGCACTCGGCTCAATTAGATATACTGACGGATCGGCACCAGACCTTTCCACGACCACGTATCTCTTCAGCCATCGCAGAACTTCATCGCCGCCCCAGAATGTGCCCCCATCTTCGCTAAACGGATCAAAGTTCTCCCTTACGAGTTTCTTTTTCTGTAAGATGGTGGATTGACATTCATCATCATGGAAGAACAAAGCTGGAAAGCTGCTCCCCCCTCTGGTATTAATTACCACACTTCCGAACCACCAGCCCAAGCTAGGTGGTCTGATCAGCAAGGAATATATCTCGCTTACGGGAACTGCGAAAGCATAGGTGCCTATAGCCCCGCTATGAGTGGTGGATGTAGGTGGTTGAGGTACCAGGGGATTTTGCTTTGGTGGGGAGGATGCTTCAGAGAGATCGACTTTGACATATGATTCATACGCTTCCCCCAAGGACGATTCTGGTAGCCAAGCTAGGAGGTAGGAGGTGGCCTTGACGCTTCGGGAAGAGGCAGAAGAGGTGCGCCGCGCTTGGGGTTCTGTAGCCGGAGACTTTTGTTGAACTAGAGCAATGAAGCCGGGTATGTTGTCTTTGGAGGATGGTGTAGGATGTACGTATACCTGTGATATCCATTAGCTATGACAAAGAGGAATCTTGACCGCATGAGCCTACTTTGCTCTTTGAGAAGAGCAGCTTCACGCCTTGCCCAGAGAAGCTATGCATGATTGTGTTGTACTCGCCCTCTTCGTCGTCGCTGAGATCATAGAGAGAAGCTGAGGGCGACGCTGGTGGTGTATGTTGCGCGGCTGGTGAACTCATGGCTGTCACGTCACCTGCCGCTTTCTAGGCTCAGGGAAAGCTTGAACACGGGCTATGCTAGGGCTTTGAACGAATTCGAGTCGATGGACGGAATAGGCGCCCACAATTCCCTAAGTATTGACTGCAGGCTACTCTGTGTTTATCACAGCTCGCGGGGTTTGCAGACCTGCTGTGGCTGGTGTGCTGCTTTCAGGGTAGTGGCGGGGTCCTGGAGTGGCGCCATGACGCGGCGACTAGAGAGTAACAAGGGCAGACAAAGTACAGACACGGTTGTAGCACAACTCCATGGACTTCATAGAGAATTTCCTCGTAGTGACGAGTGATAATGTCTGGAGGTTTGAATCTACAGTCTTCCGCATCTTGACACGGCCATTCCTCTAATTATAAATACTCCATACAACGTAATCAGATACTCATGCCCAACTGTCAACGCGACAGAATTCTCATCGGGTCAAGGCTTGAGATATTCGCACTCTTCGCTTTCCCGTCGAATATGAATTCGGATATAAGTTTGCCAGTCCCAGGACCATTTTGGATTCCCCAGCAAGTATGACCCGCAGCTATTAGAAGACCTTTCACTCCAGTCTCTCCGATTAGCGGTCCACCACTAGCAGCATGAACGTTTGGCAGATAACAAGCTTGCCTAACAGTAACCTCGCCATCTCGAAGCTGATCAGATACGGATGAGACATAATCAATAATGTCCTGGCATCTCGCGTCGTCCGTCTCCACGTCCGCTGTCGTCTTGGGCAAAGGCACTAGAGTGTCTCCTTCACCACATGCATAGGCCTCGTTGTTCGGTCGGGCATAGATCTCAGGCGTAACCTGCTTTTCGTGTAATCGTTTGCCTTTGACAAAGGTATCAGTCCGTCCAAAATCGCGAGGCAGCGAAATCTCGGTGAAAATCGCGTACGCAGATATTGGTTTCGAAGGGCGGATAGTGACGCTGTGGGCCCGAAGCGCTGATATTGGAGCTGGTGGATAGACTCTCTGAGTCCAAGGCCCGGCTGAGATAACCACATCTGTAGCCGGTATGGTGTGAGATTGAGCTGTTTCCTTGTCTTCATACGTAACTGACTTGACGACGCCCTCAGACTTATCAATGTTCGTTACTGATCCAAGGACAACTTCGGCACCCTTTTCTTTCGATAGCTCGGCCATGGAAGTAGTAAAAAGGTACGGGTGAACCTGCGCCGTGGTATCAGGATCCCCCATCTCGTAATAAGTCTTGACGCTATCAGCCGCGAACCAGTTGAGGTCATTCGGTACGCCTGCGGCAATCACTTTCCCAAGCGCCTTCACATCCCTCTTTTGGAGCGACACAGAACCACCATTTTGCTTCGAGCCGTCCTTGCTGGTTACTTGGCCTAACGAACGCCCTTTTGCAGATAATTGCCCGCAGTGGATTCGACGATATCCCCATCTTTCTCCTCCGCCATGCTGAGCTGCAAGCTCTGCGTGCAGCCTATAGCTGAGCGGTACGAGATTGCTTGGATATGCCCACAGCGCAAGAAGACCCCCGGCTTTCCCCGAAGCCCCGCCTGCAATCTTCGAAGCCTCGAGTAGGGTGATTTTGTGCAACGAAGGGTCATAAGATGGATGCCGCGTAAGGAAATACGCAGTTGTACAGCCGATGATACCGCCTCCTGAACGCCATATGTATCAGTAACAGTGCAGACTAGTAAATGTGATTATTGGGAATGGCCAACCAATAATGACTATTTCACGCTTTCCTTGTTCATTAGCCATTCCGATGGGTGACAACAGGCTTCTAGATACTATCGATCTCAAAGACGCCACGACGCTGGGAAGATGCGACTCGATCAAAGGGCGGGGATTATGGTGGGAATAAAAGGGCAATGTAACATGACGGCGGGTCTTCGCCACTCGTGCCATATACCCCACGAAAGCCGTTGACTCGACTCTTATCGATAAGATAATCGCACGCTATCTGTAATCTTATCAGATGCGGAACACAGCCCTAGCGAGCACGTGGCGAGCAATTCGATAGAACTGCTTTCTTTCTCTAATTCCATCTTTGGAAGAAATGAACCGTTCGAAACCAGTCAGCCTCTTGTCGACATCATGGACGACAAGGGGAGAGGATTCGCAGCTCTTAGCATTGCGCCTTGCTCCCATCTAGCTGGCAAGAAGAGATTTCCCAAGAACGGTGATTTGGAGCCTCCGCCGGTTGCGCAATATCGTAACAACCTGACTGCGCTCTCGCAATGTCACAATCTTCTCTTTCTTGTGTATACCGACACAATCCAAGTCTACCAGCCGCAGTTCCCAACTCAACTAATCTCAAGCAAGCCACAACTCGAGTTCAGACTCCCAACAACCCAGCACGGTTTGGCAGGGTATATTGATCCGGGGCATCCCCACGCCGTCAATCATCTTGTCGTCGGCGATTTAGGAGAGGAAGAGATTCTACTTGCCACATGTGATGATGGCGATGTCGTGGCCTATACTACACGGCATATCCTTAACGCTATCGAGGTAGAACAAGAAATTGAGCTCCTGCTTTTCGAACATGTACGACCATTCTTCAAAAGAAATGTTGGCATGAGCGCTTGGGGTATTGCAGTACATAAAGCTGCCCGTCTTATTGCAATTAGCTCAAATACAAAACAAATCGTAGTTTTTGCGTTTGCTATAGGCCAAAGATCATCCTCAGATGGTCTCAATTCCCCTGCCGATGTTTCCATAGACGACCTCGACACTGACCCAGGAAGTGTCGACTGGGAACGAGTAGCGACGGGATCACCAGATTTTCGGTCGCGCAATCAAGAGATTGTCCTAAATGGTCACTCACATAACATTCCCAGTATCGCCTTTTGTAATACCAAGGACGACCCAACTGGACGCTACTTGGCGAGTACCGACATCAGCGGCTCAACCTATGTATGGGATATATGGAAAGGGGCGATATTGATAAAAGCATCGGAGCGATTTAAGATCGGTAACTCCTCATTCCCTGGCTGTGAGTGATGCCAAGAAAGTATTCCACCGTCGAGACTACTAAAAACAATAGGGCGCCGCGGCTGGGGTGTTGCGTGTGTGGATCCTAGCTTCTGTAGACTTGGTACGAGCAAGCTTGAGGCATTCGGACATGATGTGGTCCGGTGTGATGCTGGAAGGTTTGGGATCGAGGCCGACAATTCTGCAAGCCTGCAAAACGTCCCTGACTCTTCTCGCTGGCATCCGGCATATTCAAAGTACACGGTAGTGCCTGGTATGAATGAGTCTGGAGACTCAGACGAGGATTCGGACGAAGGGAGTGATGCTTCGATTTCCGATGACGAGGAAAACGCGGAAGATGGAGATATGTTGATCGGGAACGGGCTCGGTTCTCCACATGGTAGTATGCATTACTGATATCTTAATAGACTACGTCAGATTGTCGCTGACGAAACACACAGACCCCAACGTTCCCCTAAACATCCTCAACGAACCCTCCGGAACCATCTACCTCTTCGAACTCCCAAACACCGCCAACGCCGTCCCAGTACCAGCGCAAAACTCCACACCCCGCCCCCCTGCGCACTCCCACCAGAACCCCCACCAACACCCCCCCAAACTCCCATTCCACCTCTTCCAAGCCTTCGAATCCAACATCTTCCTTTCCCACAACCTCCACCCCCTCTCCCCCTCACTCACCGAATCCCTCGCCTGCAAACACCTCTTCGCCCAAGACACGCCCCCAAGCCTGACCTGGCTGCACCAGCTCTCCCGCATCAACATGCTCCTGCAAATCCCCGACCTCGGCCTCATCGCCCTAGGGAACCAAACCGGCCGCGTCGCGCTCTTGACCACCACCGTGCTGCGCCGCAGGAACGATCATGTGGGCTTCCGCGTCGATTGGCTGCTCCCGCTGAAATCGCAGGAAGAGAAAGGCCAAAGGCCCGAGTCGCCGCTGTTGGGGATGGCGGTCGGGCCGATCCAGGGAAGGGAGATGACTCCCGCGGATGAGGAGGTTGGCGGTGGTGGTGGTGGTGCGGGGGAGAAGTGGAGGGCGGTGGAGAGTTCGAGGAGGTATCGGTTGATGATGGTTTATTATGATCATACGGTTTTGAGCTATGAGATCTGGCGGGATTGTGGGGCGGAAGGGGGCGATGGGGTTCTTGTTGGGTAGGGAGGTAAGGGGGTGGGAGTTTGAGGGTAAGGGAGGGAAGGGGGTTGGGAAATTTTTAACGACTTATGGCGATATGAGGCCTTGGGCGTGTGGGGAGGTAATGGGGTTTGGGATTGGTACGGGTAGGAGGTTTAAATGATCTGGGGCGTTTAGGCAGTGGAATGTTGAATGATGTTGAATGTTGAATGAGTTTGATAGCAACAAATCAAGTCCGAACCCAACATTGATCATACTCTCGAACCTGGAACGTACAGTACGATAAAGGTATACACGCTGTCGTGTCTTTTTTGCAACGTTGCTTCGATCCCGAAGAATGAGATACACATTCAAAAAACTCTATTTGTCGACAGCTGCAAGTCCACTACTTCTCCCCCCCTCTTATTATAACTTAGCGTTTCTTTCGTAGATGAAAACATCACCTGCCAGATCCCTTTTATGATCAAGACTCTTGCCGAACATTACGATTTGCATTACCAAATGCCTTCCCCTTCGTTGAAGAAACCAACCACCACCTCGACTTAGATACTACAAGCCGGGCATGATGAATGCCCTTGCGCTTGCCCCGTCGCCCTCTATCCCTACCAGAAACCAACGGATATTACACCAAATCCCCAGTGACTCCGACCTTCCACCCCGTACGAAGATCCTTCCTGCAATCCTAGTTCCTAGACCCGAGCCCTTCAAACAACCCCAGCGTACTTTTCAGCTTCGCCAGCATCTCTTGCCACTCGCCCTCCTCGTCGCTTAGGGCGGTGACGGCGCCGCCGGCACCAATCGTCCAGGTATCCGGCCTTTCATCTCGCTTTTTCCTAGTGCTGTTCCCTTCTCGTTGAGGCTTCTCACTAACCGGCCTCTCGGCACCTTCATCGTCGTCCCATCTCACAGCACTCCTGATCACGACGCTAAAGTCTCCACCACCACCGACGTCAAGATATCCGACAATGCCAGAGTAAACGCCTCTTTCCCGTCCTTCGAGCTCTTTGAGCAGTTTGCAAGAACGGCGTTTCGGTGCGCCGGTCATGCTGCCTGGGGGTAAGCTGGCCGCTAGCACGTCGATGCCTGAAACGCTCTGTCTCCGCCGTGGCGCCGCTGGATGGTCTTCGCAATCCTGGACTTGTCTCTGTTCTGGCTCGTGATCGGTAGAAATCAAGTCCCCTTCGATGACTGTGACGAGCTGATACAACGTGGCGTATTCCTCCACAGCCATTAGCTTGCTCACTCTAACGTTCCCAGATCCAACCACGCCATGCAGATCATGACGGATCAGATCGACAATCATGAGGTTCTCTGCGCGCTCTTTGGGCATGGAGAGCATGGCGGTTGCTTCAGCCAGTGTGGTGGCTGGAGCACTAGGGTGTCGGAAGCGCTTGACTGTGCCTTTGATCGGTCGGAACTGGCAAGTCGACTTTAACGCCCGATTATAACCGTTAATATTACTAATGTGAGTAGGGCGTGACCAGCGCAGGAAACGTTCCGGAGAGCTTGAAAGAAGAGTAAGGCCACCGAGGCGGATGTAAGCCGAGAAAGGTGCCGGGTTCAAGGATCGGAGACGCAGGTAGAGGGGCCAGGAGGGAATGCGGGTCTGCGGGGTGATAGTGGCGCGAGTAGTGAGGCAGAGCTCGTAGGCGTCCCCAGCGCGTATGGAGGTCTGGCAAGAGCGAATTTGGGATTTGTATGTTTTGGGGTCTGGGTAGGATATTTTGGGGACCGGAGATAGAGAGAAGTGCGACTGCTTGGTGAATGATATGGTTCTGCTAAGTAGCAAAGTTGTTTCTTCGACCCACCTCGGATCATTGTGTTTGATGCTTTGGATATAGATTTTTTGTTTTTGGTGATCTATCACGATACTCCTTTCGACAAAGACGAAGCAAAGATGAGGTCTGTTGGCTTCTAGCGAGTCCGAAGACCCATCACCACTGTCTTGATGGATGTCGACTGTCTCGCGACAGGCCTCATATGTTATATAGCCCATCAAGCCACCCCAAAAAGGCGCCTCGGTATGCCCGTTCCGTGCCTGTCGGTCTTTCATGAAGTCCTTGAGGTAGGAGAAGATACTTCCATCGTAACTTCGGAGGTCTATTAGCGTAGATTTTCCTCCGCAGATATGGTGGACATCCCCACTACCCATAGAATATTCCAGCCTCAGGGAATCGTGTGATATGATACCAATGATACTATGAGTCCCGACATCCTCTCTTTGGTGCAATTCAGAGTCCAAAACCACGGTCTCCCCTTCTATCAACTTTAGGGTCTCACATATCGCAGGTACCGTAATCTGATCTAGGTCGATAGTCTCTGTTATCACCTCGAAGCGCTTATGGGAGACCGGAATTCCGGCGACTGGAGTTCTGTGTCGGGATTGCTTTGGGATTGTTTTTTCATGGCAATGTTTCAAGCTCTTCGTCAAAGGAGCTTTTGCCTTCGGATTATCACAGCGACCGGCATGTCCAAACATAGGATTCGTAAATGGATTGCTCTGGGCTCTGGATCGAAGCTTTTTTATTTCGTTGGCAGCGTAAAGCGATTGCTCTTGGGATATAGTCTCAGTTGTGTTTGTGTTTCTTCTCCAACAGCGTACTTCTTTCCACCAAGCACGAAGAATATGTCGTGCGCTCTCGTTCGAGCATACCGACTCCGGATGAAACTGCACACCATAAAAAGGCTTGTGCCTGTGTTTTACAGCCATTAAAATTGAATCTGGATTCCGGTTTCCGGCCTCTCCTGGAGAATGATTGTCGCGGGCATTGTCCCATGCAAGGGGAATAAGTTCGCCGCAGGCTTTGATAGGTCTGTGAAGGTCCTCGTGGCACGGTGTCTCTTTTGTACTATATTGAGGGGATTTCAGTGAGGCATGAAGAGAATGGTACTGCACCGTGATAATGTCTTCGGTGCCCTCGAAGATCGAAATGCCATTACTGTGTATTCTCCTTAGAATCCCATGGCGAGGTTCTGGCAGAGCCTCGACTTTCCCACCAAATGTGAGAACAAGACTTTGAAATCCGAGACATATGCCTAGGATTGGCAAGAGATCGTCTTCTTCCAGCTTCCACAGCTCACTGAACACACCCACATCGTCAGAATTGTTCGGATTGCCTGGACCAGGCCCTGCAACAACGGCATTGAACGGCTTTAAGAAAGCAGCAAAGTCGGTAATATTCTCATCAATCTTGATGATTGTGACTTCGGCAAGTAATTGCGTCTCCAGCAGGGATATGATGTTGTTGGAGAAAGAGTCGTAAGCGTCGACGAATAGAATTTTGGGTGTAACTGCATGTGGCATGGTAACATTAGGCAAACAGTTACCGGGTTTATGCAATGGAGAACTTTCAGCCAAAAGGAAGAAGACGATTTCATGAAGCAGAGAGCAAATTTACAGATTTCTACAAGATAAGAAGCGCAAACAGCCGATAATCACTTGTAGCGTAGGACGTTGACCAAAGTCTTCGGCTTTCAGGCGGTGCGACAGGACATCTCTCCCTTACACTCATTCAGCCCATCTGAACAGAGGACACGATATGTTTTCACAACGGAAGACGCAAGGAAAAAGCGAAAAAAAGGGTAGATAAAGTAAAGAAAAGTGTTTGTCTCAACCAAGGTTGAGAATTACCTCAGCACCATTGCCTTAGTAAGCAGGCTAAAGTACATTTACACCTTACCCCATTGTATTAGCGTCAAACCTTATATTGACACCTTCATCAGCTGTCGACTTGCAGTGAAGGGCAGTCCACTGTGATACCTTCGATCCCGTCAGTAAGAAAAATTCTTCAGCAGTAGCAACGCTTGATGGAGACTCAAGGCAAAGCCGGGTATGTCTGATGATGGCTTTTCTACCCGTCAGCTGACGACTAATCTGGCTACAAACAAACCCTTTGCATAACAATCTCCAATCGTTTGCTTTCTGGTCCCAATAGCTTCTTAGAGTAATACATCATTACGTTGTAAACCCTAGAGAATCTGTGAAAGCTCTGCATTGAACCATGGGCGCCGTGTCCCATATTCCTCCCCGGGATACTGCATTGGTACCGGAATCAGGCCTTCAAATTCCTGTAGGCTACGCTGCTGGTCGGTGGACTGGAGAGGCTGGATGATCTGGGCGTCTGATCCGTCGTGGCTTCCTGGTTGCAGTGAGCGCATGGGTATGACGACACCGCATTCCCAATTACGACAGTTCAGCTTCGGTGCTTTCGATACTCCGTCTTTGATGAGCTTGCCCCATGCACTCTCCGAACAGTTGGCAGAACCTATGTACGCCCAAGCGCTGGACCCGGAGTTGTATGTAAGATCCTGTGGGGCTTTTTCCTTCTGGCGAACCAAAACAATCTGCAGAGAACCCAAATCAGTGTATGCTGCCAAATCGTCGCCATATTGAGATACACTTTGGAATCATAGAGAACAAAAGCGCAAGACTCGTGATTTCTAAAGCTCCGACAAGACTGCGAGTAAAGAAAAATCTACCAACCTTGTTATGCATCAACACGCCTGTCCTATGACTCTTGCAATCCCGAAGCAGCTGCTGCGGGAACGTTGGTGATTCATACCATTTTTCTTCGAAACAAATTGTGCCGCCACCCCGCACACCTCCCCTGGAACTCGCAACTGTATCGCGCGTTGGAAAATAGATGTGAAAATCTTTGCTGACGTCAGTCTCCACTCTGTCTTTGAACTCTTGGGCTTCCTTGTCAGCGTCGCTGGTCTTCGCTTTGGTCTTCTTCGAATACCGCCAAGTATATTCTGTTAAGCCATCGTCTCCCTGAGCAGCGAGATACAGTGTCGTCAAGAAGCCTATGTTTAGCGATCCCATCGAGGAAGTGACAAAGTCCATGTTAAGAGACTTGTGCGTATCCAGACCCAGTTGTTTTACTGCTCTGCCGAGCCCACAATAACCAGTACGGCCCCAGGCTTCATCTCCAATGTGAACACCGCCAATTGTGTGGACAAAGGCCATGTCTTTGGTTTTCGAAAAGTCGAACTTATGGACACTTTGAACCACGGTGTTTTCAAGCCCCATAGCCTGGAGGAAATAAACCAATTCTTTTCCGAACGCTGTCAGCTCTGTTGTATCAGTGTGATGACCATCGGGTTTTCTGGGCAAGTCGATCAAGAACACCGTATTCTCTATCAACCCGTTTCCTCTCCAGTCATGATCCACCAGATTAGCCGTTGGAACAACGACCCTCAGATGGCTAGGATAGCTGAGTAACATAAGTTTGGAGTGCATGCAGTTGACCTGGCCTGCCATAGAAGGAAAGCAAAGACGTAGGTTTCTAATTTTCGATGTTTCCTTTGTGTATCGTCGCTTTGTGGCATCATCCTTGGCCTGCATTACAAAGTAGAGTTGCGTAGTAGTAGTCTTTTGGAGCCTCGCGAGTACCCAACCAATATCCCACTGGAAGGAGCTTAGCACTGCTAATTCCAAATGATCCCGCTGCAGGACTTCTTCGATCGAGATATCATCCTTTCTCGCAAAACCAAATACCCAGGATTTCTTCACAATACCATCAAGATACATGGCATGCAGATTTTGGGCGTAACTTAGAAGTGTAAAAGAATCGGACTCCTTCATTGCTTTGCGAGACGGTGGAGGCGATATGGAGGCTTTGCGTTTACGAGCCAGCCTTTCATGCTCCATTGCTTCTCGGTCAAGGCCCAACAAGGTATGAGAGGTTGATACCGGCACTGGAGGAGAAGGTACGGTAACAGAAGCGTTGGGTAATCCGCCTTCAGAACCGACGTCGATGACTTCCTTGTCAGCTGAAGGCTGTGGTTCCTGTTCTTGTACGGAGAGCGCAATGGCTCTCTTCAAATCCTCGTCCTCATTCGATGTATCCATGATGAAGACTGGGTTCGGACTACACCGTTGTACAGATTTGATGGGCAGGCAGTTGAACCGACCAGCCCTTGTCACGTAGTAGGACGAATGAAGAACACGGATCAGTGATATCTGGGCAAAGGTTTCCGTTGTCCATGACTATGTGTTGGTCAACACTCGATTACCGGTAACTTAGTAAGCGATGTGAAGGATTTCCGACACGTCGACACGTCGACACGTGATGGCGCGTCACCCCAGGCGACAGCGCTAACGCAGATACCGATCTGAGCTAATCTAGCGTGAGATCCTAGCGTTGTTCTGGAAGTACAACCAACGTCACCACTCGCCATTTCCGGCCAGTCAGGTTCTCCCCTGGGGAACTCTGGCCATTGGGCTGCCTTCCTTCCTTTGGAGGAAAGTCTTCACGTCAATGTCGGATTCAGCATCTGCCTGCAGGCCCATGCCGCATGTCGTCTTGGGGGCTACTACATATAGTTACTTTATACATAACATATAATCTGTGATCAAGCCCCCCCCCGTGAATCCTTTCTCATCCATTTCACGTCTCTGCATTGGAGCGTGGTAGTATCCCACAATGTCTTCCAACCCTCTCCTCAAAGATGGCAAGAAGAACGTGGTCATCATTGGAGCCGGCGCAGCTGGAATGGTACATCTCAACCCCCCTAGACATTGGAGTTGAGATTGCTCACAGAGAATAGTCCTGCGCCGCTACTTTCGCCGAGCACCCAGACAAATTCAACGTCACAATCATCGAGCGTATGTCCGTGTGTGGTGGTCAAGCGACGTCGATATCCTTGGACAAGCAGAAGTACGGAACCTCGTGGATGAACGATGGCGTGCAAGGAGGCTCGGCCGCGTTCAAACACACCTTGAATTACTTCAAGAAATACGGCCACTCCCAGCAAGATGTCAAGCTCCAGGTATCGTTCGGTAAGGGCCGGGATGGCTTTTGGACAAACGTCTTCCCCAGTCCCATGGTCGATAAGTTTTCTGGGGATATTAAGAAGTTCGGCCGCGTCCTGAAAATAATCAAATATACCATGCCCATCCTTGGGATCGTGCCGATTAAAATCATGCTACGCATGTTCTTTTTCAACAAGGAATTCGGCGAGAAAATGGTCATACCCCTCATCGCCCTCTTCCTGGGCACTGGCAATCAAACCCCAAACGTCTCCTGTGCGGTCCTCGAACGCCTCTTCGATGACCCCAACATGAAACTTTGGGACTACGACCCAGAAACGCTTCTTCCCAATCTCCCCCTCATGGTCACCTTTCCCCACCTTGAGCGCTTCTACGGCGACTGGGCAAATGATCTCCGCTCCAAGGGCGTTGATATCCGCCTCAACACCGACGTCTCCGCCATTCTCGGCCGTAGCAACAAAGGCGTAGTCCTGCAAACCCGCCCCTTCGACCCTGAGCGCAAAAGCGCCCAAGTCGTTGGCGCAGGCGAGCATACCGGGCCCGCTTCGGATACCGAGACCTTTGACGACCTCGTCATAGCCATCTTAGCCGACGACGCGAAAAAGCTGCTTGGCAAAACAGCGACATGGAAAGAAAAATTCGTTCTCGGCGGCGCCCGCTTCTTCGACGACGTCACCATCACTCACTCCGACGCCGCCTACTTCTCCAAAAACCACACCACGCACTTCTCCGACGATCTGTGCGCAAAGCCCAAATCCAAAGACCAAGCAGACCAGATCCGTTTCGCCAAGAACGAGATCCCGGGTCCCGGTGGTGAGCCCTCGGGCTTCAGGCCTATGTATTACACGCACTCGTACCCCGAAGATCCGATGAAGATTGAGATGGCGTTCGACTGTACTAATTATCAGCATCAGTTCCGGATGGATCATGATGTGGATAAAGCACCTATACCGCATGAGCAGCATGTGTTTCAGTCCATCTTTCTAGACAAGACAAATAGACACTTGTGGACTATCGACGAAATCGACGAGAGCAAGGTCATCGAGAAGAAGTGGTGGCATCAATTAGGACACCGATGGCAACATTACGTTCGTGTCGTCCCAAACATGATGTTCATCAATGGCAAGAACCACACTCATTTCGCTGGCTCGTGGACTTTAGTCGTAAGCATCCCCCCTCATCTCGCTACATTATCCCTTCCCCACCCCTCCCAGTCACGGCCACACGCACTAACAAGCCCCCAGAATATGCACGAAATGGCCTGCGTCTCCGGCATCGCCGCCGCCTACCGCCTGGGTGCCGAATACGAAAAATTCGACGATTTCGCAGAGGATTTGTTTAAGAAGTATTTGCTTATTAGCCATGGGGTTATATACAAGGGGGCGAAGAAGGTACAGTAATGGTAATGTTAGATTGAGATACCTTTGCGGCAATATGGTATGTGTACCAGCTTTTGGTGTAGTAGGAGCCGCTTCAGGGGACTTTTTGGTTGGTGGGGCGTGGGTGTGGAGTTTAGGATGTGGGTATAGCGTTTTTGGATGTTGAATGAATGGGAAGGGGTTATATATGGGGAGAGCGGGAAACGTACATATGAAGCACCAACTCCTATAACACGTCTGATATCCACTGGTTGGGCGGTTGGTCTGAGTTACTTACCCCTATGATGCCACCCCACTTCTACCTCACCATCCTAAACACACCCCTGCACCCCCCCTGGGCCCTCTTCCCCTCCACTAACGCCCCTCCTGTCTACTGCCCCGTTCCCAACTCCCCATCCCATATCCACACCCCCCCATCCCCTCTAATCCACCACGACATAAAGTCCATTACTACCCCCTCTATCTCTCCAGTCAAGGAAAATGCCGAGATTTCGGGGGGGGAACACATCTTGGGGGAAGATTGGGGGGGTGGTGGGGGGTGGGAAGGGTTTCGTGGTCCGAGGGATACAGTACTTACTGAAGAACCATATCCCGAGCCCAGTATCTTCTCCAGCCGGTTTCGAATAGCCTTTGGGCAAGTCGGGTGTCCTACGCTATCTGCTGGTTTTATACGGCGAGTTTGAGATTTGAGGTCTTTGAGGCTTTAGAGCGACGTGATTTGGGCGTTGAGAGTTGGGAGTGGAGAAAGGAGAAGGGAGGGGGGAGACGGGTTAGAAGGGGTGGTGGATGGGAAGGATAAATGGGGATGGGAAGATGATAAGAGAGAATGAAAGAGTGAAGAAGAGCGATCTGACAGGAGTACTAGTGAAGAGATAGGCTTCGTACATGCGTTGTCATGTGTATTCCAATGGTTGTTTTGCGAGTAGAAGATTTTGAAATTGAAGATATATGAGTGAGGCAGATAAGATTTTCGAAATAGCTATTCGCAGAAGAACGCTTCGTGTGGCATTGGCTAGTTTGAAAGCCTCTATATACTTCTTGCAGTGGTCTGAAGATGTTCAATATTGTATTGATTCAATTCGTGAGGATTGGTCTCGATGAAGAATTCTGAAGACTAGAATTTCGTACTGTTACGATTCTAGCCTTCGCCTATCCTTCGCCTAGCCTTCGCCTGGTTTCATCCTAATCGGGCCTAGCGAGAATCTGACCTAGAAGTGATATCATTGGAACCCTGCATCATATGTGTAAGGCGTCAATCCAATCGAGCCTAGCACAGGGCTGAGAAACACACATATAAGAATCGAGTTCTTTTCTGTAGATACTTTTCTTTCTTAGCATTTATCTATTAGTTAAATGACATTTCTATGACTCGCTCTAGGTCGGTCCCTAACAGTAGATAAATGCTAACCAACTACTCTGCTATCGACGTGTAGACGATACGAAATAACCTACTTCGTTCATTCAGAAAATTCGCAAGAGATTCTTTGAATTACTTTCATCAAAACACATTTGCAAATTTACTCAAATTTATCAAACCAATCACTCAATCTTATCACAATCAAATCTACCTATCTATCTTTATCTTTCTCACAATGACACGCGACTCTGAATCAGTCGAGTCACGAACAGCTCATCTGCTTAGAAGCACTGCTAGTAGACGAGTTTTCCTTATTTCTGTCGATGCTTAAGCGAAATCTCAGAATGTCGCTATCTCATGAAACATCAACACAAGTCAACAACTTCGTCAATGAGCTATCGATCAGTTGAACGAGATCATCAAGATGCTGATCGAGCTAAAAGATCAATGAAACATGACTTTGAAACTCAACGAGCAATGAATTGATCTACAAGTCGATCACATCAAGAAACTTAATGAGCTAAAGATCAATCAAATGACAATAGACACTCAAGAAGAGATTATCATCAAACTACAAGAGAAAGTATTGAGTTTAAAAAAGAAACAGCGTTCAGCAAATCAGTCTCAATCTCAACAGTCTACAAAGTCTCAAGCTTTTATTGAAAATCATACTTGACGAGAGTCATTTTGACTTTATTCAACAGCGATCATCACAAGTTCTTCAAGTTTTCAAACTCATTTATATTCACTGATGAAGATGAATCAACATGAAACAGCTGAAGAATCAAGATAAACGACAAGCTTCAGACAAATGTTGATCACTTCAATAATAAGAATATTTGTATCATTTATATGATATTTAGACTAGAAGATAATGCTGCTAAGCACATCTTCACTCAACATTGATATGATGCTTCACATTCATACATTTCAATCAACAAGCTATTTGAGCATCTGAAAGAAATATACAATGAACTGAATAGAAATTGAAAGTGTCATCATGAGTACAACGCTCTGAAACAAGCAGACAAGTCTTTCAATATTTTCTACTTTAACTTTATGAAGTTATTCAGTTATCTCAATTATGATGATTGCACTCTGATGAATGATCTTCAGAATAAAATCAATAATCACTTGCAGAATGCTTTATCAATCTATTCAGAAAACTTTACTTCACTCACTTGCTTGAGAATCTTTCTTCAAGATGTAAATAATAAACAATGAGTTAATTATCAGCTTTGCAGCGAATGTTGCATTGCTATCATCAAAGTCACTGTTGTATCTGACAAATGCACTACTGCTTTCTTGTCAGCAATGATGACTTTGATAATTAATTATGTTAAGTCTATCATCTTTTTTATCTTTAAGTTAGCAAGATCATTTATCATTTGTTATACTTGCAAAACTTTGAATCATTTGTTCAAGAATTGCTCTCAAAACAAGATTAATACTTCTGCATCTTATGCATTCACTTCTCATTTACATAAGATTGTCATTTCAAAGAATAAGAAGAATGAGAAAATATTTTCTTTTGAAGATAGTAAGGCAAAAAACTAGAGACTTTCATTAAAGATGTGATGAAAAATGTGTTAATTTCTTCAATGATGAGCATGTCAGATGATTTTTTTGCTTCTGAATCTTTGACTATTGAATGTGTACTTTCTAGCAATAAAATTAGTTACTCATTAAAGTCATTGATTAACATTGAAGCTGCTGACTATTTGTCACGATTCTAGCCTTGTCAGACTCAGTCTTCTAGCCTTGTCAGACCTATTCTCGCTTCATCACCTTGACTAGTTTCTATTGAGTCTAGCGTCGACTGAGAAACATACATATGTAGTCAGCTTCTTTTCTGTAGCTATCTGTTAGAGATCAGCATAGAGCGAGTCATATGAGTGTCATTTAACTAGAAGATAAATGCTAAGAAAGAAAGATAGCTACAGAAAAGAAGCTGACTACATATGTGTGTTTCTCAGTCGACGCTAGACTC
>JAABUL010000800.1_pt1 | contig 65239 bp, 58 predicted proteins | sample 5559151 | NCBI WGS metagenome assembly JAABUL01 (sample SAMN10711876, study PRJNA513368) | rock metagenome | isolation source: Antarctica rocks | place: Antarctica: Victoria Land, Pudding Butte sud
CTAACCCTAACCCTAACCCTAACCCTAACCCTAACCCTAACCCTAACCCTAACCCTAACCCTAACCCTAACCCTAACCCTAACCCTAACCCTAACCCTAACCCTAACCCTAACCCTAAACTTTTCTGCTTTTTAATGAAAACTTTTTATCAATTAATTTTAATCTTTTCTCTCATGTTTTTCTTTTTTAAACTTTCTATGATTCTATTAATTAATCTTTATATCTTTCTTTCGATTTTTCTTTATCTTTTATTTTATATCTTTTTATTAATTGATTTCAATACTTTTTTTCATCTTTTTCTTTATATTTCTTTTTACAACTGATTATCAATCAATCAATACATTTTTTCTTTATAATGTATCTCTTTTTAAAACTTTCTATGATTATACTAATTAATCATTCAATCTTCATCTTTTTCTTTATGTTTTTCTTTCTGTACTATCTTTCTTTTTATGACTTTCTATGAACTTATTAATTAATCTTTATGTTTTTCTTTATATTCTCTTTTATAACTTTCTATTAATTAATCTTCATATGTTTTTTCATGTTTTTTTTTTATTCTTCATATAATATGTTGCTTTTTATGACTTGCTATGATTCTATCAATTAATCTTTATGTATTTCTTCATGTAATAATGTAATATGTTTCTTTTTACGACTTTCTATGATTTTATTGTTTAATCTTCATGTTTTTCTTCATCTTTTCATTCATAACTTTCTATTAAACAATCTTTATATTTTTCTTTATGTATTATGTTTCTTTTTATGACTTTCTATGATTTTACTAATTAATCTTCATGTATTTCTTCATTTTTTTCTTTGTATTTCTTTTTATATCTTTTTATCAATTGATTTTAATACTTTCTTTCTTGTTTTTCTTTATATCTTTCTTTAACACTTATTATTAAACAATCAATGCATGTTTTTCTTTTTATAATATGTTTCTTTTTATGACTTTTTATGATGACTGACAACGAGATTCATCTGTACATGATGTCAATTATGAATCTTTTGATTTTATTCTGTGTTTGAATAGAAGTTAAAAGAGTCAAGAGATTTCAATTTGACGCAGTTTGAACGATGTTAGAACATTGCGTGATCAGAAAAGTCATCATGCAGAGTTTTCACTCACACGACAACACTTCTTCTAACAGTCACAATCGATCTATGAAGAAGATTAATGACATGTCGATGTCAGTAAGAGATGAAAAGATACTACTAGTGAAAAAAACAACTCAAATGAAGAGTCTGCAAGTTGTGATTACAAGTGATTGAAGAATTTGCAACTCATCAACTGCGTTGATATCAAAACATCTTCATCACATCAACAATGTCGTTGAGTAATTGATGAAAAGATATCAGGTAGAATAATCATCTCAAGTATTGAAAGACGTGATTACAATGCTCAAAGAAGTAGTGACTCGTTGATCACGCTGATATACTGAAAGAGCTTGAACTCATCTTCTTTACTTGACATCAAGTCATTCATTTATTCACATGAAAAATCGAGAGCTCAAGAGAACGATCAGAACGCATTCTCTTTCATTGATCAGAGTCAAACATTGAATGATTGCGATTGCACGTTTATACTAACAATTCATTCAACGTCTACGTGACATAAGTCAAATCAAGAGAAGAAAAGAATTACTCAATACAATCACACTTTATCTTCTCATCATGTGCATCTCTCTTTCATCACATATTTCTCTGCTCAATGAATGACAATCATTGAGTAAAAGAACACAGCTCTACATATGTTACAATCACGAGCATCATGAATGCAAAGAAAACGTCTTTCATCTTTGAATCGAGAATCGAATCGAAACATCGTTGTATAGAATATCATTAATGAAGAGCAGAACAAAGATGATGCATCATAATTAAACAGCACAGACACTCTCATTAAGAGTTTACTTAAGCATCACATGCTGAATAGAAGTTATAGATTCATTACTTGATAACACAGTGTCAATCTCATTATTTCAACTGCGTGAAGCAGTTGTATAGACGACAAGTGATTTTCTTTCTCAGAGAGTTTTGTTCACTCAATATAAGTAGCATAAAGTTTCTCATGAGTTAAGTCTAAATCGATGTCACAAGAATGTATGAATTACAATTACAATTACTTTCTATGATTACATTAATCAATTTTCATGTTTTTCTTCATGTAATATGTTTTTCTTTATGACTTTTTATCAATTAATTTTTATGTTTTTATGTTTCTTTTTATGACTTTCTATCAATTAATCTTTATATTAATCTTTCTATTTTATTCTCTGTTTCTTTTTATAATTTTTTATTAATTAATCTTCATGTTTCTTTTCATGTTTTTATTTATGTTTCTATTTATGACTTTTTATTAATGCTTTTTCATCATGTTTTTGAACAAATGCATTGAGAAAATCTCTATCATTTACTATGTGCTTTCTCATTCTATTTTCTGACGAAATCGATTTTCTTTGAAAACATGATTACGAGCTCAACTCGCTCTTACTGAGAAAATTTCTATCATTTACTATGTGCTTTCTCATTCTATTTCCTGACGAGCTCGATTTTCTTTGAAAACACGATTACAAACTCAATTCGCTCTTACTGAAGAAACTTCTACCATTTACTATGTGCTTTCTCATTCTATTTCTCGATGAACGCACTGAGAAAACCTCTATCATTTACTATGTGCTTTTTCATCGTGTTTCTCGATGAGCGCATTGTCATTGAAAAAATCTCTATTATTTAATGAGTGCTTTCTCATTGAATCGAGTTATTGAGAAAACCTCTATTATTTACTATGTGCTTTCTCATTCTATTCTTCGACGAACGTCTTGAGAACATCTCTATTATTTACTATGTGCTTTCTCATCGAATCGAGTTTCTCGACGAGCGCATTGTCATTGAGAAACTCTCTATTATTTTGTATGTGCTTTCTCATTGTGTTCTTCAACGAGCGCATTGTCATTGAGAAAATCTCTACTATTTAGTGAGTGCTTTCTCAGTTATTGATGTTCAAGACTTGACATCGATTCTGATCGTGATCGATGCCAAAGTCATTTCTTGAAACATTGAGAAAATCTCTATCATTTAGTAGATGCTTCTTCATCATATTCTTCAACGAGCGCATTGAGAAAACTTCTATCATTTAATAGATGCTTTCTCATCATATTTCTTGATGAGCACATTGGGAAAAGATAATTCAAATTGATAGAGACTTTTCAACTACATTGCTGTTAAAGCTGATCACTGCTTCTAAAGCTGAATGCTTTCGATAGAGCTGATCACTACTTCTAGAGCTGAGCATAGATGAAAGCAGGTAGATCTCGAGACATCAACATTCTCAATCTCATTTACTAGGTCAAACCTCAATATTTTTTAATTATTTTTAAAGCATTGAATTCAGCTCAATCAGAGCTACAATTACGTCTTTCAAAGTATGTTGAGTAGTCAATGTGCATATGTTGATTCAAGCGAAGAAAGGGTTACTACTAGGTGAGCGATCATTCAGCGCAATGAATCTCTTCAACCTCGATTACTAGATCAAACCTCAATATTTTTCAATTATTTTGAAAGCATTGAACTCAGCTAATTCAAAGCTACAATCATGTCACTCAAAGTATGTCAGGTAGTCAATGCGCATATGTTGATTCGAGTCGTGAAAGAATTACTACTAGATGAGCGATCGGTCAACCAGCGCTTTGAACCTCTTCAACCTCATTTACTAGGTCAAACCTTGACATTATTCAATTATTTTTGAAGCATTGAATTTGACTGACTCAGAGCTACAATTATGTCTTTCAAAGTATGTGAAATAGTCAGCGCGCATAAATCAATTCAAGCGAGGAAAATTGATGGTTTTGATGTTTAAACTGATTCGCGCTAGCAAAACTCTTTAAAATCTCAATGTTCAACATTTTTCTAAAAATGCAGTTTGATGTCGTTGAGTTCAATATTATGTTCATGAATACAGCTGACTGAAAGAAATAAGACCTGAAAGTTTGAAGAAAATCGACTCAGAAAGTTAAATGATACTCAATCTCTGAAAACAATGATATTGAGCTCTCTGTTTTCAAGTTCTCGCTTAATTTTCTCTTCAAAAACAATGATACTCAGCTCTGAGTATCATTACTCATTTGAGATAGATTAATCTTGTTCATTCATGTTTTTTCAAGAATCATTTGATGTTGATCTAATTGAGTGATCAACATAGAAGCAATTTCAATTGTATGATTCTGAACAGTCAGATTCAAATAAATGACATGAGTAATAAGCTTTTTTGCATAATAATTGTTGAATTCTCGTATTGACTTTGTCTTGATCAAAGTCAGAAGTTCAATTTGCAACTGATCATAAACAATCTGCACAATCACTTCATTAATGAATGAATAGTCAGCAGCTTTGATGTCAATCAATGACTTTAATGAGTAACTAATTTCATTACTAGATAGTACATATTCAATAGTCAAAGATTCAGAAGCAAAAGAATCATTTGACATGCTTGTCGTTGAAGAAATTAACATGTCTTTCATCATGTCTTTGATGAAAGTCTCTAGTTTTTTGTCTTGCTATTCTTGAAAGAAGACATTTTCTCATTCTTCTTATTCTTCGAAATAATGATCTCATGTAGACGAAAGATGAATGCATGAGATGCAAAAGTATTAATCTTGTTCTGAGAATAATTCTTGAACAAATGATTGAAAATCTTGCAGATATAGCAGATGATAAATGATCTTGCTGACTCAGAAGTAGAAGAGAGAGTAGACTTAACATAATTGATTATCAAAGTCGTCACTGACAATGAGATAGCAATGCATTTATCAGATACAACAGTGACTTTGATGATGACAGTGCAAAGCTGACTGCGTAGCTGATAGTTGACTCGCTGTTTATTATTCACATCTTGAAGAAAGATTCTTAAGCAAGTGAGCGAAGTAAAATTCTTTGAACAGATTGATAAAATGTTTTGCAAGCAATTATTGATTTTATTCTGAAGATTGTTCATCAAAGTGCAATCATCATAATTGAGATAGCTGAATAACTTCATAAAGTTGAAGTAAAAGACATTAAAAGACTTGTCTGCTTGTCTCAGAGCGTTGTACTCATGATGACACTTTTGATTTCTATTCAGTTCATCATATATTTCTTTCAGATGCTTAAATAACTTGTTGATTGAAGTGTATAAATGCAAAGCATCATGTCGACGTTGAACGAAGATGTGCTCAGCAGCATCATCTTTTAATCTAGATATCACATAAACAATACAGATATTCTCATTATTGAAGTGATCAACATTTGTCTGAAGCTTGTTGTTCATCTTAATTCTTCAGCTATCTCATGTTAATTCATCTTTGTCGATGAATACAGATGAGTTCAAAAACTTGAAAGACTTGTGATGATCATTATTGAATAAAGTGAATGATTCACGTCAAGTATGATTCTCGATAAATTAATGAGATAGAGATTTCGTAGACTGACGAGATCGAGATTGATTCATTGAATGCAATACTTCTTTGAGTTTATTCTTAAGATTCAACATTTTCTTTCAATAGCGTTTGTTTATCTCTTTTAAAATGTCTATGATCATCTGTTTGATCTTTAGTTAATTCAATCTCTTGTCATGTTCAACTTGAACAATGATTCACTGCTCATTGAGTTTCAAAGTCATGTCTCATTGATCTTTTAGCTCAATCAGCATCTTGATGATCTCATCTGACTGATCAATAGCTCATTGACAAAGTTATTGACTTGTGTTGATGTCTCATGAGATAGCAACATTCTGAAATCTCATTGAAGCATCAAAAGAAATAAGAAAAACTCGTTGACTAGCAATGCTTTTAAGCAGATGAGTTGTTCATGACTCAACTGATTCAGAGTCGCGTGTCATTGTAAGAAATTAAAGATAAAGATAGATAAATTTGAGTAAATTTAAGTAAATTTAAAGATGTATTTTGATGAAAGTAATTCAAAGAATTTCTTGCGAATTTTCTGAATAAACGAAGTAAATTATTTCGTATTGTTTACACATTAATAGCAGAGTAGTTGATGAGCATTTATTTACTGTTAGAGATCAGCATAAAGCGAGTCATATGAGTGTCATTTAACTAATAAATAAATGCTAAGAAAGAAAAGTATCTACAGAAAGAAACTCAATTCTTATATATGTGTTTCTCAGCTTTATGCTAGACTTGATTGAGTTGATGCTTTACACATATGATGCAGAGTTTCAATGACATCATCTTTAGATCAAGTTTTCACTAAGCTCAATTAAAATGAAATCAGGCGAAGATTAAACAAAGACTAAAATCGTAACATAATTAATTGTTCTCATCATGCTTCTCTTCTCATTTCAGAACTTCACTTAATGACTGAATTTATCTTCGCTGAGCTTTCTCGCTCTCATCTCAAGAATTTCACTTGCAATTATTAGTCGCTGACACTTGACTTACATTCTTTGATTCAATCATTGTTTTACTTCTTCATTTTTCAGCAGTTGTCTGCAAAGCACGATTTCATTTGAACTCAAAATGATAATAAATGTCACAGCTATAAATAAGAAGTAACTCATCATGCTGCATCTGTCATGCAGAGAAATAATTGCTGTGATGAGTTCTGATGAGTGAGTTTTTATCATGCGCAGCATTATCAAGTTCTTGTACAACGATGACTTGCTTGACTGTCATGCTGTGTTAAGCATAAGCTTCAAATTCATGACTTTGACAATGTTGATTAGCTTTTGTTCAATCACGATGATGTAAAAAACCTTCATCTTTTCAGTGAATTTGCTCTCAGAGATAAACGTCTTGATCTTGCAAGTGACGTGATGCTTCTTTCATGTTGCAAACATGATTCATGCTTTGACACGCAGTTTCTGAAACATTGAAAAATACACAAAGTCTGCAATAGCATTTAAAGTCAAGTAGTAATGCTTTGTCTTGACAGAATTGAAGTAGACGACTGCAACGCTGTTGAGAATAGCTGCATGTTGATTGAGCTTGAAGTTACAAAAGAAGTTGACATTCTGAGACAATGAGATTTGCTCACGACTGAAGGTATCAGTGACAGCTGAAAACTCAATGAAGAAGAATGACAATGAAAAGAGATTTTGAAGAGTGAAATATGAAAGTGCAACGTTTATGTACAAAAGAGCATTAATGTAAATAGAATTTATGTTCATTTTATGCGCTTTACTGAGGTAGATAAACAATAGAAAAAAAGAGAATGAAGTGTCAGCATCAAATATTATAATTGAACACGCAAGTAAAATCAATAGTAGCATACTAGTTCTTTAAAGAAATTCAGTTCAAGATAACAACTATGCAAGTATGCTTGCAGTCAACAGTAATTAAAGCAACATTAATAGATTATGCAGAAGACTAGATTCATACGTGATTGCAGCAGTCACAATGAATATGTTCTTCATCACATGACAGTTTTGCATAATGCAATGTATCATGTGCACACGTCTCACTCTATATGTAGAGTTGCACGACTGAGAATAGTTTGACTCAACGAGTCGTGCAAGATTAAGAAGACTAAGACACGTTTATGCATGTAAGTTGAGCTGCACTTTTTGACAACACTCTACGTCGCTAGTCAATCTTTTGTTTCTTCAACAGATTCTTTAATATTGTTTCACATTGTATGAAGTATCACACACATCATGCATTGATTCATGCTCAAACACTTGATCAACTTAATGTATTTTCATTGATCTTGACTAAATACAGTAGTATTTGCAATGACTTTGATATCTTCATACATCTATGATATCATGCATAATATGCAACATAGAACATGACATAGCAGATATTTCAAATCATCACTCTTGTGAAATGTTAAAGATTAGCATAGAGCGAGTCATATGAGTGTAATGTAACAAGTATATAAATGCTAAGAAAGAAAAGTATCTAGAAAAGCAGAGTTGACTATCTATATGACTCAGAGAAACATAAGCTAACCTTGAATAAAGTTGATCTTGAAACAACTTTATAGTCTAGCGACGAGCGATCGACGATAGTCATCAACATAGCTATCAACGTAGATGCGTAGCTAGAGTCGTAACATTACTCTTTCTCTTCAATGATTCATGTTCACATGAATGTATTTTCTTAGTCTTGTGTAGAATCGAAATGTCTATTGTAACAGACTCACTATGCAAGGTAGAAGTATCATTGAAGCAGACTCACTAGTTGCATGCGAACGAGTCAACAGATCAATTCACTGATAGATAGAATGATGTGAGTAAATAGATCATTGCATTGACAAAAGATGTCATTGAAGCAGAATCACTAGTTGCATGTGAACTGATAGACGAATCGATTCACTGATAGATAGAGTGATGAGAAAGTCATTGCATTGACGATGTCATTGAAGCAGACTCACTAGTTGAACAGAAACTTGAGGTAGATCGATTCACTGATAGATAGAGCGATGTGAGTAGATAGATCATTGCATTGATCATGTCATTGAAGCAGACTCACTTCTGATTCAGATCTACTACATAGTAGAACTTGTTTCATTTGTTGATCAACTCAATCAAGAGATCAATTATTGTCTGTCTTTGTAACAGACTCACTTCAAGTGTCATTCAAGCAAACTAACTATCAAGTGACTGACTCTGTTGACAAGATCAATCGTTATCTGTTCTTGTAACAGACTCACTATTGAACGTGTCATTGAAGCAGACTCACTAGTTGCATGTGAACTGGTAGGCGAATCGATTCACTGATAAATAGAGCAATGAGAAGATCATTGCATTGACGATGTCATTAAAGCAGACTCACTGAGAGTTTGCTTCTCAAGATAGAGACTTCACGCAGTTTTATGACTGATCTCGTTTGATTGTTCAACAAATTCGAAGAATTTCTTGCGAATCTGAATGAATGATTAATTCGCTGATCTTTGATCTAGTTGAATGATTTCAATCATTTGTTTATACTCGCTGATCAGCGCACGAGTGAAGAAAGATGAGTGCTGCTGCATGAATGCAAATCACTAGATCAAAGTCGATAGAGAGTTGAAGAACTACTAGCAGAAGCACTCAAAGAAATCGATGCAGATTATTTCACTTCGTCTGTAATGAAGAAGCATTTATATAATGTTAGAGATCAGCATAAAGCGAGTCATATGAGTATAATGTAATGAGTATATAAATGCTAAGAAAGAAAAGTATTTAGAAGAGCAAAGTCGACTATTTATATGATTCAGAAGAACATAAGCTAACTCTGAATAAAGTTGATCTTGAAACAACTTTATAGTCTAATGACGAGCGATCGACGATAATCATCAACATAGCTATCAACGTAGATGTGTAGCTAGAGTCGTAACATGAAATGTCAATAAAGTGTAGATTGCAAGTATTGAGTGATGAGAATGAAGTCACTGATTCTCGTCAATTTAGCTTAGAAAAGCTCATCATGAAATCAAACATAATTCAATTATCAAATTAAACTTCAACGTTCATTTATAGATGTACATCATGATGCTAGATAAGCATTTTGAAAATCTCATTTGCAAGACATTTCTATCTTGACTGTGACATTGATAGTAAACATGAGTGAAAAATTATAGAATTCACACTAATTTGATGTAAAGAATAGTCTCATTGCTGAAATTAAGAAGATTTAATTTCTAATAGACAAGATTGCAAAAGTCTCAACTTATGAAAGTTTTTTCTCTCATTACATATTACAATTATTTAAAAACATCATTGTCATTAACATTAACAGATTGAAATGTGATATTGAGAGTGAGACATTATCAATCAATTTCTCTGCAGATTACGAAAAAGATACAAAATGCAGATAAATATGTAACTCACTTTTCAAATATTGTGAAATGTTCAACTTTTCATGCAATAAATGTTTATAAAAATGACTTGACTTCAAAGCATATTAGAACGTTTGCAATGAAAGAAAATGATTGTTGTAAGTTTATTAAAGTCAAATTAACAAGATCAATCAAGCTATCTGAATTGTCAACTTCGTAAAAAGTACATTCATGACTCATTTCAAGAATCTTTGAATGAATCTCTTGTCATAAAACGTCTTATTATACAAAGCACTCAATGTCATCTTATCTTGTCAAGTTCATAGATAACATACTATCTGTAATGTCATCATCTTCACGTCAACTCAGAAATTCTTCATCTCGATGTTGTCGTAATTGCGCTTGAGATAATCATCTACGATTTCTATACTACTTAGCACTGACTCGCTTAACGTTGATAAATCTACAAATAACGACTGACTCGCTATGTTTATCATCTGATTAATGTAAGAAACTATGATTTCTTCTTTAATGTAACTGTCTTCTGACAAAGATAAGCGTTGCTTGTAAAATTGCTTGAGTTAAAGAGTAAGATTAATGTATGTTAAAGTATGTAATGCTAAAAGCAGATTGACAATGTGCATGATTGTTGAATGAATAGCTGAATCATTGAACGAAGTCTTGAGCAACGAGCGTATGTTGAATATTTCTCAGATTGTGTATTTACTGAATGATGAGAATGAGACGAAAGTTACTTGTTGTAATGCAACTATTAAAGCAGCATGCAAAGCTGTTGTGATGATGAGATCACGCTTTTTGCTTGCAGATACTATTGCAGATGTTGTATCAGATTCAAGAACTATTTTTGAGTGATGAGTATTGTTTGACGTTCGATTGAAATTTTGCGTTGAGAGCTTGATTGATGAAAGATTGTTAATGAGTTTCATGACAAAATCTGTAGCAGTTTTGTCTCTCTTCTTGATCAGCGTTGATGATTTCAAATCATCTAATAAGCTGTAATTGATGACTTCATCTCTGCTTGACAAAAGATTTCTTTTTTTAACATTAAACTGAATCTGATGAGACTTGACTATAACATTGAACAAATTCTGCAGAAGATTGAGAGTCTCAACGAGATTAATGCGTCAATGAAAGCTATGTATGATGATCTTCAATTTATAAGAAAGAAAGTAAAGCGTTGCTAGTGCAAATGAACAAAATGACGTCAGCAACTTCTTTTTTATTGCTGATGCTGATGCAATAATGAACGTTTCGTTTAATCAAACATTTAAAGCAACGTTGTCTGATACTTCGTAAATTTTGATTTCTTTGCATGCAACGCAAGCTAGCTGAGAATGATCATATTGCATCGTCTTTCAGACGTGTTTCAGAATGACTTCAATGTTCTTCAATGATGCTTTCATCTTGAATTGAGTGAAGATGTTAATGAATCAGTGCTCTCTTTTCAGAGTCAAGCTTTCGTGCGCTAAAGTCAGAAAGAATCTCTTTATAAAGTCAAATGATTGTTTAAAATAATCTGATGAAGTTTTCTTTTAAAAAGTCATTGTGATCACAGTTCATCTGAGTTTCGTGAGTTGTTTGATTGATAGTAATTGATAATTTCATAAACTATCAGAGATTCAAGCTTAGAAAACATCTGCATCAACATGAGCTATCATAAAGCAGCAATATGTGCTGACATAATGCAACAGTTGACACATCTCATAATATCTATTCAATTACTCTTTCATTTCTTCAGAAAAGCATGCTTTGTGACTATATATCTTTATATCTAAAGCTTTCTCATACATCATTCTAAGACAAAGTGTTATTATCTTAAGCTGTCATACATCATGTCGTGTGAGAAAAGAATATGCAGTGAAGAATGTGAGACTGCAGACTGCTCAATATCAAATTTACAGAAATCTTGACTTGCATAATGCTATGTATGTATATCTCATTGAACATTTCTGCAAATGTCACCACGATTTTTTGACGTTGAGAAAAGCAAGATGATCATGTAAGATGATTTTTCTTTCTTATGAGTTTATCATTAAATATGTATCACATCACTTATGTTGACAGTAGACTCAGTCTCTTCACTGCATGTCTGAGACTGTGATCATTCAAAGTACTGTGAATGCATTGATTAATTCATCTTTCTTTTTCTGTTCTTATTCACGCAGTTACATTAATTTCTTTTCTCATGCACTTACAACGTTAATACATACTGCAACTCAATATAAGACAAGATTTCTCACGTGTTTAAAGCTCACTTTAAATCGACGTATTAAATAAACGTGACATTCTTCAACTCTTGATATATAAGAACATAAAAATAGAAAGACATATAAATGTATTGACTGAACTATTTAGTAAATAAAGCATATGAAGAAAGAAAGAAGTGAAAGAAAGAATAAATACTTTTAGCGTCAAGTTGACTTTGATCGAAGTGAAAATAACTAATCATCAAGATATACATATGTGCATACGTATCTTGTTTTCAACATCAACAACTGTTGATTTATCATCAAACTCATAAATCTCAGCATTGTCAATGCTCACATACTCGATTGATTGATTTAGAGCAAATGATGTGTATACATTACAAAGATCTGAGATCATATGAAATATGCATGTGATGAAATGTTGTATCATGCAATGTCAGCTCACTATTCATCATCTGCACGCTTCATATGCAAGTCTGCTTCTCGACGACATAATTTTCATTCTTTCTCATTTGTACTTTCTATCTGTCAAATATCATTGTGATAACACGTCAATTCTTTAATATGATCAACATTTGTTCTTGATGTTGTTTGAAAGAAAAGATTCTCATCAAGAACTTTCATGAAACTGCATAACGAGCGAAATAGTGATTAACAGGCAAAACATTGACAGCAAGAAATCAATGACACTGCTTCATGATATAATCTTGATCATTACAGATATTTCTTTATACATAAGTCTTCGTCTCAGATGCTAGTCATCATTGAGCTGAATCATCACTAAATTCTTAGTATTATTGTGTACAGATTGATCTTTCATTCTCTTTTCAAGTATTTGAGCTTTTTAATCGAAAGAGTGACAGATTGATATTTGATGTATCATGCATGCAAAAGTGATTATCATTTGAACTTTTACAATCTTCATCAGCGATATGATTTTAATCTACGTTGTGACATATAAAGTGTGAGTTAACTTGTCGCAGACAAAATTTTGCAATACAACTCAAATTGAATTTCAATATGCAGCAACATCACATTGAAAGCAATATATGACTTCAACGCAAATGCTTGCAAATTCGATTGATATCAAGTTTTTGATACGTCGTTCAATGTGAAAAACGTTTTCACGACAACGAACAGAGAGATTCATGTCATCAAGAAATGCATTGTATCACAAGCGCTTTCACTCAATGTCATTAGACATATGTAAGATCATATGTTGAAAAACGCTTGTATCTTGTGTAGCAATTTAATTGACAACAATAATCTTCAAGAATGAAGTCGATTGAAGAACATGTTTGAATGAATTAGTTTTGCTGTATCTGACACTATCAATGATCTTTGCTTTGAATGTAGTTTGAATCTTCTGCAAAGTAGCGAAAATCGAGACTTTCTACAGACGTTCGTGACTGAAATTCGTGCTTTGCATATTGTAAGTCATATTTCTCAATGAAAGTAATAGTCAGAATTACGCTGATCAAGACCTGTTTCAGACTGAGTACATGTCATGAATTCTGAAGTTCAGATTTGATTTGTCAATTCTAGAGAAATATGTTAATAATACACAACGATTTTTAATCATCATCAAAGCTCAGGCAAATGCACGTATTGTTTGCAAGCATGATGAAGATGAACACAAAGACATTATTTCAATATTGCTGAAGGTCAAAGATTCGATAACAAACAAATACTTCATCATTTCTGAGCTGATCTTTGAAGCAGTATTGCTTCTCATTGCAGATAAGTAACATGATACTCTTTTCACAAGATTGCTTAGTTTAAATATTTATCTATCGTAACTGATAATAAAGAGTTCAATACTTCGCAAGTGATGATCATCAATATGATATTTTACTGTCTTCACAATCTCAATACACTTAAGCTTTTAAAAGCTGAAGTTTGCACAGCTTTTAACAACGTTGAAGATATTTGCATTGAACAGCATTTGAACTTCTGTTATTATCTTCGCGTCTGTATTAACAAATCAATGCAACTTTCATCATCTCTTGACGTTATTTTGCCTCGTCAAGCGCTACTTGAAGATATTCATGTCGATGAGTATTTCTTTTCTGAAGAGATGAAGATGAGAATCTCAATTTATGCTCTTCATCATCAAGAGTGTTTTCATTTCAATGTGTTCATCTTCAAGTCTGCTCACTGATGCATAGATTTGTAAAGTGCTGTCTTGAAAGAAAGTCTTGATATACAAGAACATAAAAATAGATAAACATACAGATATATTTGACTAAACTATGTAGTAGATAAAGCATACAGATGAAGAAGAAAGAAAAGAAGTGAGCGAAGAGTAAATACTCATTCACTAGCGTTGAATCAATGCAAAGATTACTAATCACAGAAATAACAGTATCATTCTCTGTTTTCATCATTTTCAACACTCTTTCTTAGAAATTGAAGCTTTATATGAAGCTATTCAGACTTTCTACTGACTGTATATTCATGCTCTTTTACTCATCAACATCATGCTTGACGAGAGTAGCTTCATTTCTTGAAGCTAGTCTCATGACTGATCTGAATCTCAGAAATTTGCCTGACTTTAAAGACTTGATGAGATCATCGATCATCATTTGATCAATGAGTATGTATTTCAATCTAATTGCTTTCTCTTCTACCTTGTTTCAAACATAGTGATACAACGTATCAATGTGCTTGACTTGAAAGTGATTGATGAGATTGCTACTCATTTTTATAGTCGCTTGATTATCAGCTAAAATGATAGTTGAATTCATATTTGAATCATCATATTTCATCTCTTTCAATGCTTGAATCAGAAAGGTCAATTTCTTGACTGCATTACATTTGTTGACATATTCAGCTTCAGCAGATGACGTGCTAACGCATTGCTGATGTTTGAAGTTTCAACTAATTGATTCATTTCATAGAAAAAACATATAGTCGAAGATGAATCTTCAAAAATTCAAGCAATTTGCATGAGCTGAATTGATATATTCAAAGAATTCAGCTCTTTCAACTCTCTTTACTTTGAAAGATTCATATCAAAGCTTCAGCTGAGCAGTTTCAACTAGATAATGAATGATTTGTTTGACAGCTAAATCATGATTGAGAGTAGAATTCGTTGAATATCTGCTGCATTTGCTCACTGCATAAACTATGTCTGATCATGTTTGACAAACTACTCACATCAATGTTTTGATGATTGATTGATAACTTTCTATTTCTTCAGAAATAGCTTGATACTTAACTCACTTCTTGAACTTTCAATAAACGTTTTTTTTGAGCTGACATCTGTGATGCATTGATGTTTTAGTTGAGTTGCAATCGCTCATGCTCAGAAGCTTGATGACTCACTTGATATAAATGCTTTGATTAATTCAAAGAGTTCATTCAGCTCTATCACAAGTTATGTGCATTTCTAAATATCACTTAATTGAGTCAAAATCTTTCATTTGAAAGCGCTCTGCAAATTGCAGCTTCAATGCTTCAATATTAAATATGTTCAATTCTAGAATGAGTAAATTATTCACATAAATAGCGATAATGATCTCATTATCATGAATGAACATTGAATGATCAATTTCTACTCTTTGATAGTCAATGAAGATGAGATAAACTTTCAGAGTTGCATATCATTCTCAAGACGTCTGTTTTAGTTCATATAAAGTCTTGTTTAGATGACAGACTAAAAAGGTTTCATTTGATTCTTTTTGCTCAAATCTTAAAGATTGCTGCATTCAGATCTCTTTCTTTAGATGTGCTTCTAGAAAAGCGATGATGATGTTCATTTGTTCAACTTTGTAATCATATTTAATCATCAATGTTAGAAGCATTTTGATGATCGTGACTTTGATCATTGAAGCAAAGATCTTGTCATAGTTAATTCTTTGCTTCTAACGAAATTTCTTACACATTCATTTAGCTTTGTATTTGATCATCTTTTCTTTGAGTTCTCGCTTAATAATAGTTACTCAGCGCGTCAACAATATTCATTGATTCAATGAAAATGTCTTCAAAGTAAAGATGTCATTTTTGATGTGAGCATTGAACTCACTTCTGAATGCAAACTTTCATTGATTTCAATCGAGACTAGCTTTAGCATGTTTCACTGTTTGTGAAGTATTTGATTCAATTTGAACTTAATTTGCTTTACTGACAAAGTCTTGATTATGATTTCTGACTCAGAAATCATTTAGTGCTCTGTAATCAACTGATTCAGCAATGACTCATTTGAGATATTTGCTCAAAGCATCAGAAGCATCAGAAGCATCAGAATTGTTTAAGTTATTTGACTCACTTGATTCTAGTTCTAATGATCTGCTTTTACTAGCTTTCTGTGAAGTGACTGATGTTCTTGTTTGATGATCATTGACTATTTTTATGATCTTCGCATTTTCAGTAATCTTTATCAAGAAAGATGAATCATCAATTTGATCATTGAAGCTTAGTATTGAAAGATCTTCATATCTCTCGACTTTGATGACTATCTTGTCTCATTGAACGTGACTAGATATTAGTACATTCTTTTCGTTTCACAAGCGAAACTGATTGACTCTCTTGTAGCTTAAGAACTGACATTTTAAGCTCTTATCATTGAGCTTTCAATGAGCTTTCTTCACATGATGATAGACTATGCATTCAAACGTATGTAAATAGCTAAGATCAGACTTTTTATCATGTCATGTCTCATAGAAAGTTATATTGTTCAACGCAGTGATAGAACTTCTGTTCTTCAGATAGATGACAGTCATTATTGCTTTATTTCATAGTTATATCGACAAATTGACGCTAGTCAGTATAGCGTGAGTTCGTTCAAAAAGAGTGTGAAAACATTGCTTTGCAACTTCATTTTGACTTGAATTATATGATGTTGTTGACTTTCATTTGATCTCATGCTCTTCAAGTAATTCAATAATTTGATGATCAGCATACTCATCTTCATTATTTGAACGTAGTCGCTGAATTGAAGTGTTCTGAATCTTCATGAATTTCAGATATTTTCAAAGTATGTCTTTTAAATCGAATTTTCGTTGCAGTAGATAAATGATTGTATATTGACTGTAGTCATCAATCATAATAGCTACATATCTGAATTCTTCATTGATCTTAAATATTTTATCATCATCAATGAGATTTGAATGTACTAACTCATTTACTTTGATGACTCTGATGTGAGATTTTCGACTTGACGTTCTATTTTGCTTGTCTATGACACAGATTTTACATATCAATTCTGAAGATTCTTCGTTTTTCAAACTATCAGTCGAATTCACATCGATGTCGATGCTCATGTTGACAAGACGTTTGACGTCTGTCATATTCAGATGAGTTAATTGTTTATATCATTGATGTCATGATGTCTTGATTAACTCTGTTCTGCTTGTCAGAGTAACTGATCGAGAATTTGAGAAGTTGATTGATGTATTCACGAAATATGCTCTTGCATCGTTTCTCAAGTCAATGAGAATGACGACATTCTTTGAATTCATGAATCGAAATTTGTTGTTCTTTATACTACATGTATATTCTTTAACTTTCATCTGATTGACTGACATCAAATTATAGTGTAGTTCTGAACAGTGATAAACATTGATTAGTTGAATTTTGATTGATTGATCATTCAGCAAAACGTCAATTATAATTGAATCTTTCTCAATGATGAATACTGTCTCATTATTTGCAGTAACAATGCTGTTATCAATAATCTTTCAATATGACTATTCATCAAACAAGTCTATATCATAGCAGACATGATTCTCAGCTTCGCTGTCTATTCATCAGACATCTGTGTGACTGTCAGCTCAACAAACAATCTTCATTGTTCTGACTATTTTGACTTTGAAGCTTGTTTCAAAGTCATTTTCTTTGATCAGATTCTTTCTATTCTGATAAGACTTTCATTCATCTGAACGAAGATTTGAATGTAGATGTCAGCAGTTTTGTTCGCTGTGATTCTCTTGCTTGCAATGAGCGCATTTCTTCAATCTCTTTTGAAAAAACTTCGACTTTTTGTCATCAAACTAAACTATCATACTTTTGAAGCTGAAGTTCTTCTCTTGATTTGATCATTTGTCATGATCAACTAAAGTGATAGTCATATCATTGATTAATAGTTCAAATTTATTGATCTTGATACTTTATATCAGATTGAAGATGTACAATTCTAGACTTTCGTTGAGATTTAGAAGAAAAAGATTGCTCAGCATTCATGATTCTACTGTTTTTTCGATGTTTGCACACTTGATAGCGACTTGCTTGAGCGAGTCTGCATAATTCTGAATGAATTTGAAATTCAATTGCTTTGATTGAGTCAGTTCTTTGATTGTCAGAAATAGAATGATCAAATTCAACTGTTCATATTGAGTCTTCAGAATAGATCACATTTTAGTGACGTTGTCTGCTTTGAATATATGTATTCTGAGTTTCTTTTCGCAGCTGAAGTCAATTATATCACTGACTCTGTCGTTTCTATCTTCTCAATGTTGAACATCAGTGATATACTTCTTTTTATCTGCTATTGAGATGTTGAATGACAGTGATGTCAATTTCTTCAGCTTTCTTGAGATGATCATTCAAAGATCTTTGACTTTTAAGACATTGATTATATTCTTCTTTCATGACTCATAGTTCTCGCTTTTCTTTAGCTTAAAAACTCGATAAATCTTTGAACCTTTCATTGTTGTATGATGATTGAAGTATGAAAGTAGTTCTAGAAATTTGGTTGAAAGAGAAAATTTCGTCGATTTTGATGACAGTGAGTTCGATGCTTCTGCTCTTTGTTATTTTTCCGGTAGCGAAATAGCTAACTTGAGCTCATAATCTCTTGATATATGAGAACACAAGAGTAGATAAACATACAGATATATTTGACTAAACTATGTAGTAGGTAGAGCATACAGATGAAGAAGAAAGAAAAGAAGTGAGCGAAGAGTAAATACTCATTCACTAGCGTTGAATCAATGCGAAGATTACTAATCACAGAAGTAACAGTATCGTTTTCTGTTTTCATCATTTTCAACAGAAAGCATTTTGCTTTCACAATCTGTCTTTTGTTCTTTTGACATTGAGTCTTGAAAATGCGCAGGCAAAGCATTGACGTACACAGAAATGTCAATTTTACTTGCAAGAATAGTCTTTTTGTTTGACTTGCGACTTTTTCAGAATTCTTGACCTGAAGAAGACAGATTGAGTTGAGCAAATGAGAGAAAGCGAAAGAACGAGTTTCATGTTTTTGATAGCATAGTTGCACTGCACAATGAACTCATGGTGAAATTTAAAAGAAGAGACTAAGCATGATGTACAAGTAATAGAGACAAAAGTAGTAGATGCAAACACATCGATTTACAGCTACGTTAAAGAGATTTACTCTTGTTTTATATCTTGTTAGTTATTTCGATTCAATATGAGAGTCAATATTTGCACACTCAGTTTTCATACATGCACGCTCAATTTCACTAAATAAACACTCATTTAAATTAGAATTAGTGATTGATATCTCAATCATCTAGAAATATCTTTATTCTATTTGTATGAGTGTTTCATCAAGAATTAAGTATCTGCAGACAACGACGTCATTCTTCATCAAATTTATCGCGTTACACATGCAACATTTAACATATTATCAGATATTTAATCTATCTATCTTGAAGAACAAGATAGAGAGAATGATGAAGATTCAGCTGTTGTAAAGAAGTTTCAGAAGCAAGCGTCAGATGATGAAGATCTTAATAGTCAATTTCAGATGTAACAAATTAGCTTGAAAATAACAGTTGATTCATTCTCTTCAACTCGAGCTCAATTCAAGATCGAGCTGAGTTGATTGAACTTGATTGCTAAAATTAGTATACTTAATTAATGAATCGACTTTATATTCAAGAAAAAAATCTAAAGTTCTTGACAAAAGCGATAACTTTTACGTTGAATCATGCGCGAAAGCAATAGTATCACTAACAGTGAGACTTAAGTAATGAATGATATATTATTAATCATTAATTAATCTTTTTCTACAGTTTACTACATAATGTTAAGAAAGTTCAGACTTTGAAAGTCTTTTATTTTAATGATCAATTATTAATTAATAATTAATAAATTATTAATCAATGATCAATCAATGATTTAGATTAATCTCATATAAATGAGAATTCAAGTTAATTTGATTAATATTTTACATTCTTGATTGAAAACACATTGATTAGTGATTAATAATTGATTGATCAATGATAAGAAGTGATTGTGTATTGATGATGAAGTAGTTATAGGTTTGAAGGTTCATTCGACCATGAAATCTATGTATTAAGCTCAGGCGTTAGCTTATTTTTTAGCTTCGAACATTTTGCATGGTCGGTCGATCTCTAGTATGAGTCAGTCGATCTACCTTCTTCTTCTAGATAGACTTCTAACAGCAACAACCTACATATCAATATGCCTTCATATAATCTCGCATTTCAACATAGTTCAAGCAATGCACATACTTCTTCTGACTCTCATATACCAACACTATGCCAAGGTTTTACAGCTGGACAGTACTTGAGAGAGTGCACAGTTACCAACGACTCACAGAGGAAGTCATGCCTGCATTATAAGAGAAAGAAGAGTATGTGGAAGAATCGAAAGCGGAATGCATTGTAAGCAGATTTGATGGCAAAACACTTCATGTTTGTCGGTTCTAGTTTTCCGTGGTCTGACAATTTCAGTCTGAACACTTCGTTATTCTTGCAGCCTCGCTAGGCCCATCACTATAAGCCAAGCTCCGACACGATGCCGTATTCTCTATCATCTTTCCTACAACAGTCCAAGCCCCAGGTCCGACGTTTTTGGTTTCCCAAATACTCAATAATGGCCAATAAGATCTATAGCGGCCATTTACTGTGCGCCATCCCATTTCCAGAGCCGAAACATGTCATTGATAGTATACGGCTATTTCGCCCCAATCTAAAGGTCACTTTCACTCAGACCAAGCCTCCGCAACCCGGGAATCAGACACAGCACCTACCAGCCGGCAACATACTCGATCTTGCCTTTTGTTTTTGACAAACTCTGACGGATCCTCCACAGAGGTTTGGAAGGATGTCACAGTACTCTCCACGCTTTATGACTTTCCTCCCGATCTTAAGCTGGCCCCACTGCTAGGTGAGCAGCATTCACTTCCCCGAGCGGTCATCAGCCCATGCCTCATACACCATCTTTGTCCTTAGAATGTGTACATCTTGTTAGCGCAGGTAGCGATCATATACAGGATTCACCAATTTACACAAGCTCGCAAGTTCCCATCACCACTTCCTCCGGGATTCATGGTCGCATCATTGGAGAATGGGTCATCATGACTTCGCTCATAGCATCACACAAGTACAGCATCCTACAGGGGTGGCAGAACACGCGCACATGGGATAAATGCTACCTCTATCTTTTCGGTTATGGTACTTCCTAGAACATCACCACTGTCTTGGCGCCGCCAACGCCCCCTGACCGCAAGCATTGTCAATCGACTGCAAAATTGCGGGGCTTCCAATGGTACTGTTTACCTCCACCACTGCTAGAAGACCTTTTTAGAAATCTCGACTTTCTTTCGCAGTTAGGGAGGCTACAATACGTCTCCTACTCAGACAGTCCACTAGCCTGTAACGTAGATGATCAGATCGCGTCCTGGACCTAAATTTTCGAGTGATTTGGCTCAATCGAAGCGATAATCGTTAGTTAGTTCCCCAGATACGAACTTTGTCCAAGCGAGGATTAGCTTTTCGAACTCGTCCTGTGTGCAAAGACAGCCGAAACCTTTCCCAAGGTATATTCTATACCATCCAGAGCTTCATGAGTACCTGACCAAAGAGCCTTACTCGCGGAATCCATCTTTACCCGGCCATTGGAGAAACCAAGGACGTGTAGACAATATCTTTACTTTCCCTAACGCAGAGAATTTCCATCCCGTCGACAGGAGAACTGTGTCTGCTCCTATCCAGCGGTTAAAGCCACGCTTGTTACGTGTCATGGCAAATTTCAAGCCTCTTTTGATCGAACCGGTGATGCACCCTAACAGTAAAGACGCCGAGGCGTTACAGCTGACCGAGATCTGGCCGACCATCGAAAAGGGAAATTGTCCATATCTAGCTCAGGGGCGCATTGAGAAGGATCTAGTCATGCTCATCACGCCAAATAAAACAATACTGAAAACAAAGAAGAGCACAATTCACATGATCAGTAACTATAAAAAGGAACTCAGCCAGTTATCTACCTCAGCCGAAGCTGGCGTGGGAACAAACGGTCGGCTAGACAGTACATCGAAATCCCCCGTATTGATCATGACTATTCTCCCGAGCGTTCTTGAAGCTAATAGTTTGTCCACGATTTGGCCAGGACGTGAAAGATAACAAAGACCTGCGGGTACTTAGATCGACTCTTGACACGTACTAGCTTTAAGTAAAGAGATCTATACCTACATGGCGCGATTTGGACATCATGAGACCGCACCTACCATACATGAGACATCTTAAGGTAGCCTCAGTATCACAAGGCTCGAAACAAAGATGAACGATACTTGAGAATCCCGAGCTGATCCTATCGGTGCAAAGGATTGAGCTTCCCATCTATCTAAATCTCTTTGGCATTTCTCTTTGCTTCTATATCTCTCAAGCGATTAGGATACGGATGACTGGTTTTGACCAGTGTAGACTTCATGACAAACAGAGTAGTGTTTCTTTACAAAAATGACATTTCTGACCTTTCAGAATGTCGCTAGAAGTACATTTTTCGGGCAGCATCACTTAGGCAGCCGCCAAGTCTATTTCATGACTTTCGAGATCTTCAATAGCGTCGTCAGATCAACGACATACAAAAACATGACAGGATTAGCAGCGATAGAGCCTCGGATTGCGTCACTATGAATATCTGGCTTCCCAAGCCCTGTCACCGGCATGTCAAGAAGTTTTGTTAATGTGAATATCTCATCCTTGACTTTACACGCGCACCTTGTCCTTTGTCATATAACTAAAGGCTGAAGTAGGTACATCAGTCTGAATACCCTCAGACATGCTAGACGTAGCTCAACCCCGCGGCTTCGGTTTTGCAGGAGCCATCATGCTATAGGTCAGATGCGACTCGCTCGGACCGTGCCTTTCGACTCTGTCTCTTGCGCAAGTACCGCAAGTCGCAACGTCGGCTTTGTGGAAACACCATGGATGACATAGTGTGTAAAGATGGGATGGATTGGTGATAGAAACCTTTGCAATGCCGAGTTCCATAAAGATCTGAACTCAACAAAAGCTTTCAAAAAATGCAAATAACGAAAACAGTCTCGCTTGTTATGCTTCTAGGACTAGTCACTTTGGTCTTTACGACGGGTCCGTCATTCATAATCACCTCAAGCCTCGAAAGAAATCTCCTCCTCAACACGACGACAGGACTTCAGCTTCCAGCTAGTATCAACAGGTCGGGATCAGCGGTAACGTAAGTCTACAGCCACAGAGATATCCCACATCAGTCGGATGATCAGGGTCAGAATCCTAACCGTCGCAAAGCCCCGACGACTACCCAATAGACCCATACCAATTGCGCGTTCCTGGCACCACTACGTCCCTAATCTTCAGTAAATACGGGCCCCCCATCCACTTCCAGACATTCCTCGAGCTCACCGCTAGAGCGCAATATCAAGTCGTTAAAGCGGTCGTCAGGGCTCGTGGAGACGGGCCTGTACCACAGCCAAATTTTGAATGGTGCGAGAAAAGGCTGTGTATTAGGATTAGTCGCCCACTCGCACAGGAAGACTTGACCTGGCTGATGCTGGCGGACACGTTGGAAGGGTTGAGGGTGTTTTTCGGTGGATTGCATGGGTGGTTCGAGACCTCGATCACTATCTTGGATGATACTGTGGGGCCCGTTGGGGGTGGAAGTATTACCATTGAGTGACAACTGTTGAACGAGAAATACGAATACGGCTGGGAAATATCGCACGAGTCGTTGTTCTCAACATTACTCAACTACTACCCTTCACCTCTAGCATTGCCGTCCTATAAAGCATCTCTTGGCCCAACATGTTCCAACAACCTGCATCCCCGCCGCCATAGTTCTTGACACTTCAAAGTGGCTTCTAAGGCTTTCATAGGCACTGGAGATTGCCACAAGGCGCGGAATAATTCAAGAAAAACAATACACACAAGACTCATGAAGATCAGGTATGAAGTCGCGGCCCGATAGCCTGAGCACTTCAAGCAGTATAGAGATACTCGGCGCGCTACAGCAGCTCTTTCAAATCTTTCCTTGTCCTCATCTCCTCTAAGACATCCTTAAAATCCTCATCTCCCGCATCAGCTCTCTTCTCAAACTCTGACATATTGAACTTGAGCCACTCCTTATCCTCGCCCGCCTGTCATTTTTCCAGATTGTCAGCCACGACGGAGTCAAACATCGAAGATGAGAGACATAAGCAAGATTTGCACGAGTGAGCTAAAGCGGCAAGTCGAGTACATTAAGTAATGCTCGCACAGTCGAAGGCATTAGTGAATGAGACTTACCGGCGGCAGATTAAACCCGGCTTCGCTACCAGCAACGATACTACCCAATACAGAGACTGTTCGCATCTCTGTGTCACCTTTGCCAGGCTTTCCATCGTTGACAATATCATTCCAAGCCCCAATCAAGGAGCTGCAAAGCTGATTGAAATCCTCGGTCGAGCGGCCTTCGCCAGCTCTAACATTGGCGATGATGCGGTTGGTGCTTCTCTAAAGACATACAAGAGCGACATCAGATGAGACGCCGCCATCTTGCTTTCTTAAAAACAGCGGCTTACTTTCTTGCCTCCAACATAAGCATCTTGCTTGATAGCATCTGTGAACACCACGTTCACGAAAAGCGAAGGCGTGGTGAACAGTTGAGAATGTGTCTCGGTAATAGATCGCGCTAGCTCACTTTTCTGCGCCGCTGTGAGACTGACAATGTGTACGACTTCGTAGAGAGGCATGTTGGCGCTGTGTGAAGCAATATGGCGAAGCAAGAAATTGACCACCACACTGCAGCAAGGCACCTGAAAAGCCTCACCATCAGTCTTCTTGTCCGATTCTCGCTACTAAGGCTGGCTCTATCTTACGTGCTGTCCGACCCAAATGGTTGACTGCTTTGAGCCAAGATATGTTCAATCTCGCGTGGTTCTCTTGAAAGCACTTGACGAATCTGCCTTCTTATTCAGTCTCGGGGTCGGAGGTTTTTCCCGCGTCATCACGTGTAGTCTTACTTACGTCATTGTTCATTTGCGAATCACCAGAGTGGTGCAAGGCACTTCATCCCCAGTCTTTCAGAAATTTTATCTTCATCTATGGTTTCCCACAAGAAAACAAGAGCTTGAAAGTATAGCTCAGCAAGCATTCAGATCAAGCGCAAACCCATTTCGAATCTTACATCATCGACTTCTCAACTATACCCATGATATTCTCAAGACTCTCGGCCGGTAGGCCTTCGAATGTAACCCGACGTTAAGACAGCATCCAGAGTATTTCAACAGATATTCCTCAGAGTCTCATTCAATCGAAAAGCCATGATATTAGTGCGCCAAAGTGTTAGCAACTCGATCACTTGAAGACTCAAGGTTTTAATGACAATAATCTTTGAAATCTATCGAAAAACCAGTAGCATCATCCTTTATCCTTCAATCCATCAAACGGAAAATCTGTATCTACCATCCTCTATCCTTCAATCTTTCAAACCGAAAAACAAAGGATTGTACAGGATAGCCCTGAAAACCTTGCGGTGACATTGGCTGGTTGCTCATGGCTGAACCCTCGAGAGCATCGACACGCTCAGCAAGGTCCCTAATATACCTATAGCAAAGTTAGCGAAACCGCAAATCCGTTCAGCCGTTGCATATGCGAGTTACCCTTTGTTGGGCCCGCGCTTTCCTGGCGGCCGAGTAAATTCACACTTCGGGCCAGATGGCCTCCAAGCCTCTTATTTCTCCATCTCCTCTTGTCTCTTAATCTCCTCGGTACTCAGACGGCTTTGGTCCAGGGCGAGGCTTGGATCGAGGCGGTGAACAGCGTTGGTCCTCCCTGCTTCCGAGCTTAACAGAGGTTAACTCGGACGATCGAGTTACTAATGGGGTGCAGACTGGGATCTGTCTGCGCTGAAGGGGGGTTGGCTGATTTGGGAGAGTGACTCTAGGAGGAAGAGCTCTCTGAGAGGGGACTGGAACAACAGAAATTGTACTGTTGATCTTAATGAACATAGGGGTGAATGGACATACCGACAACAAGCGTCCCATCCTCAAAAAGCTTTCGTTGCAGGTCAGCAGAGGATCTTGAAGGTTCGAGCTGAATGTAGGATAGATGAAAGTACAAGAAAGGAATCCGGAACTAACGAAGCCAAGATCAACAACATCACAAAGGCACTACTTACGATTCCTATGTTTGTGCAATAGATGCTGCCCCTTTGTTTCTCTTTCGAGCTTGGTACTTGATGAAGAAGCTCAACACTGAGGTTGTACAAGATGGTTGTAGATGTAGGTTGAAGAAGGAAGATGGTGTCCAGGGTGTCGATCTTTTGTAATGAAAAATCGGGAATAACACGCTTAAGGGCTTCGCAGATAACGAGACTAGCGAGGATCATGGAGGTAAACAACAATTCACACAAAAAGACGATGTCATTACACATTACACCATCGTTCATCGGACGAAAGAATGTTACGGAATCTGGCGGAACTCCCATGGTTTATTTCTGTGAACGGGCCATGTTACTGTGTCATGGCCCATGGCCCAAAAATGCAGCTCTTTGAAGCTAGGCCTTGACTCTGCTACGTGTTTCTCCTCAGTAAGGCTTCTAATGATCTTCTCCGACTCAATAAAACAGAACTGCTGGATTCAAGGAGGACCCACATCGAACCTGCGATATGCTCGTCGTCAAATCTATACCTTCCTGATGTCCTAACATGCTAAAGCTATGCCCTCCCAGGCGTCATCTAGGAAGAGCGTGCCAGCCTTTCAGCAGCCTGATGGGCGAGAGGGATGGACGACTTTCACAGAATCATCAGCATCGATCGCACCCCGATCCCTCAAATCCTCTTAGCTATGCTCAGCCTTCGGTTCATACCTACCCACGTGCCAAAGCTATCGCCGACCCGGCTTCGTCTGAGCTAAAGGTTTGAGAAATAGTGTAGCGCTATAGATGCTCTTCTTCTACAGATCTGTTAAAGAAGACTGCAGCCGAATGCGTAAGGTCCTCGCAGTCACCTAACGAAAGATCAAAGCTGCAGGCCATCGAATGTAGCTTCATGGGATAAGAACAGCAGAACTCAGCTGATAGCTTACATACGAAACAGGCAAGTGGAGAGCACAAGTAAAAAGTGGATTCCTTCGACGACACTTGCCACTAGTTGCTTGTGGTTCGCCAGAGGCTTCACTGCCCAACTGTCGTTACACTATCAGCAATAGCTATCACGACGCTCAACATAATAGAACTCGAGAATATAGACAAGCAAGAACAAGCAATTGAGGTACGCGAGGGAACATCAAGAGTAGTATTATTGGGCTCACCTACATCCATCACTAACTCCTTCGTGTGCGCGCCCCAAAACTTTATCGCCCAGCCTTCCTCTACCATAAGAAGCGTTTGCCACCCATCTGCGGAACTAGTCGTCGAACAGCAAATAAGATAAAAACAAACGAAGTAGACTGATGAGGAAACAGGGCAGAGAAAAAGCGCCGCTAGACCCATTGATTATTCAAAGATTAGCCAGAGACTATTGTCGCCCATTCTTTCATTCTTCCAATCACGGAGACCGAAAATACTCCTGGTGAATCGAAACAGAGATAAATCAGAAGTTGGTCTACGAGGCTTTTGCAGGCCAATGATGATACTGAAACCTGTTGAGGAGAAGAGCTCGTCATCGAGCCAGAATACGAACTTGATCTCTCAAACCAGGGTTCGACAGGTCGGGTGAGGCTGGCCTAGTGTTACTCATACGTCTTCCCTCATCAGAGCTGAGAAATTAGTTGGAATTTGTAAAGGATACATATTGTGGGAAGAGAGGCGCTACTTTGGATAATGGTGGAGATGACCCCAGTCGCATTGGCACCCAATATATCGAAACGGCAAGAATCTAAGTAGGGTGGTAGAGTTGTGAGAGAAAACGATGAAGGCTACAGGACGGGTTTTGTTGAGCCTCCTCAAAGTCGAAGAAGAAACTGGTACAGAGGTCTCTCTTTGGTTGGGAAGCTAAATGTTGTTTTACAAGAAATGCACTGTGTTGCGCTACGTTTTTGCAGGGACATCAAATAATTTGTAGTAATCAACATACAGTCTGTGTCAGCGATTTGAAGTTAGATACTCTCTGTCCTCGGAGTACGGAATCTGTTACTTGGAAGATCTTGCTTGGATACCAGGAGGTTGGTATGAATTTTCATGAGCACATCAATCAGTTTACCTAGAGCTCTTCCCCATTAGATCCCTCGCGCAGGGCACACAAGAACCAAGATCTACAGACTCAGTCCATTTTCGTGCTCGATACCATGCCTCTCGAATCGTGCTCGCTTCAAGCTTTCTCCTTTTTAATTTGAGCAAAAGCCAAAGCCCCTACGTTAGCACCGGCGAAAAGACTCATGTCTAGTGAGCTTGCCACAGCCTCCAATGCCCCAGCATGCCAGAGTGAGTCAGAAAGAGCCATGGGTGGGAACAATGTTCGCGGATAGAGGAGAGGATAAGCATGGCGGACCTGCAAGCATGAGTTGACCAACAATATATTCAAAGATTCGAGTATACTCACGCTCCCTTTGTAAACCCAGCTTGGATTATCTTGGTCGTTGTTGAACAGAGAAGAGAGAAATTCATCGTCGATTTCGTGAACTGAGAGAATTCGGTAAAGATGGTCAGTGATAGCTTTTCCGTCGATTACCCTCGTCAGCTCTCGAACAAACGCGATCTCATGAATACCATGTAACTTGTCGGATTCGGCTATCATGGTAGGCAGTATCTGATTTGGTAATTTTTCTTCGCTGCCAAATAGATCTGAGCTCAGCGCCAGCTGCGAGGTGAAGAATGTGACGTGTCGTTGACGATATTCCAATTCCTGGGGCTGCTGCTCCAACTCTGCATGCACTTCAAGCGTAGCTGGGTACCACGGTGCGGCTAATATGACCTTTTGGAACGCCAAGTATTCCGTGCCTCTAATCTCGTTATGCGATCTTACAATCCATTCCAATTTGCCGGAAGGCACAAGCTCTTGATGCAAGCCTACGACCTCGGTTCCGAGATTTATATACGCCCCACTGTCGACAACCATGTCTTCTAGCACAGGTAGGACATGGCCTCCGGCTTGACTTGTCCCTTGGTCCAAGTCATAGACTGCCGTTGAAAGCGCAAGATCGTTGATCTCCGCAATTTCCTGGCTCAGTCGTCTTCGGGTTTCTGGAGCCAACATCTCAGTTTCGTATTTTTCGGAGATACCATTTTCTCGTAGGCGTTCGTCACCACTCATTGAGAGTTCATCAGTCAGGTCTAGCGTGACAACGACTTCTTCGATCGATCGAAATGGAAACGCAGAGCTTCGGGATAACTTTCTCAAGTTACTTTCTTTACCCATAGTACCGACCGGCAGCGTTACACTTCTCCATACTGAAGAGCCATATCGATATATTTGACCCAGCCATGAAGACCATGGAGTGACCGAAGAAGGCCGGGTCGCATCAAACAGAAAGGAGTTTCCATCAAATCTAAGAGTTCATAAGCATCTTAAGGGTAGAAACAGATACATCTAGAAGCCTTACATTCCAAGCTTTACGCTTCCCTTATGGAATTTAGCGCCAATGCCAGTCAACTTAGTATTACTGCGTAGGATGCCACTCGAGTGCAGTAGAGAAGGCCCAGTGATATCCTCAGGCTCTAGAGGCATTTGGGAGTGATCATGGAATGGGAAGACAATGTCGGAACGGTTTCTGTTGTTGAGTACAAGACGCCCGCCGATTGCATAATTCCGTTCGTATATCGTGATGCTGACTGGGATGCCTTCTTCTCGGGCGAGGTTTGATAGAAAACTAGCTGTTGCGATGCCCGCAGGACCAGCTCCTACGATTTCATCAGATTTAGAAACAAGCCTTAACATTCTTCTGAGGCTTTACCAATGACAGCGACATTTGTAGGATCTAAAGGAACGTCTCCTATGGGACTATCAGGGCTAGAATACCACCACAAGCCAAGACCCAGAATGACGAGTAATCCCGAGAACACTGAGGCTAGGAACAAGACCTGTCTTGATTGGGATTTTGGGGCTTTGGGTCTGTAGAGGAGAGATGATTCCTCGTTATCAGAACAGAGGGTGCTTTCATCGTCGTAGAACGACTTCTTGGCAAAGTCCATGATGCTCGAGGCTGTAGCAGAGATCACGACTAATCAAGAACTCAAAGGCGGTCAATAAGAAAAGGATCTAATGGAGAGCTTCGGGAAGTTGCAGGTGTAAGGTAGTAACGCTGTAGGTCAGGTGTCGGATTACCGTACGAAATGTGTTAGTGTGGGATATGTTACTTGTACGACCTCAGCTCGAACGAATCAGCCGCAGCAATGTACTCTGCATAATATCAGGGGAGAGGCGCCCAATTTCACGGCTTCATCGATAGCAACAATCTCTACATCTTGTTTTGAACATCTGATTCCTCAAACGTGTGACGAGGTGAGGTCTACTTATATCAACGCTCTTCTTCGTTCAGGATCATATCATCTGCTTCTTCATTCAGCAGCCAACGATATGGAATCCCATCGTGATTACGATAGCTTGAGTAGCCTATCCCTACTCTGTGAGATCTAGGAGATCTACAATCTAGCATTCTTGGGTTGACAGGATTGTGATGAATAGGCTTTCTCCATCACTATGCGCCTTCAATAGAGAGCACATAGGATGCTGGCCTGGATGGGAACCTCGAAGCATCGAAGGCTTGGGGGACAAGGGCTATTGAAACATTCTAGTCTTACTGAACTGGTCATACTAACCTGCTCACCTGCAATTAACGCAAACCAAGGATGATTAAAACTTGCCGGCATTTGATGATCTCAATTGATTCTTGTTGCATCTGAGCGCCTCAATCAGGAAGTGTACACATAAGAGATTTGAGATCTCAATGATCTAGTCGAGATCTTGCTTCGTTTACTGCATTGTGGAGGAACGGCGGTTCAACGAAGGTTTCGGTCAGTCAAAGAGCACATAAACAGATGTTCATATTCAATACTAATCCAGATGTTCCTAAAGCGCACGAGCCTTTGCTTTCGAGTTGAATATCTAGAGGTAGTTCATCCGCAATAGCGACACATATATTGAAATCATCGATGGCCTCTTATAATAGGGTCGGACAAAGGCCTTGTCTAGCTAGTCGTGTAGCCGGCTCTACGCCTGTCGACGTTCGTTGCGCCAACCGAGACTATTATATAGTACAGCCAATACCACTGCAAAATGTCCGTATATGTGTGCTCCCTGTAGCCTAATATGTAGCATTTATTTCTGCTCTTCATGTTGATGGGCTCTCCTTGTTGGCGACCTACTGGCTAATGGCTAAGGAATGGAAATGGCCTTTTGCATATCTGTGCCTTGTTTCCAGTATGAATATCCCGTGAGAGTAATCCAGCTATTTACTGAATTGTATCCGCGCTGCGTTTCGAAGACTGGATTGCCCGTGGGGTACGGTAATGGAGACTGCTAGCCATCGTCCGTCCAGGTCGAATCTTCGCCCATAGAATATCTTTATCCGATCCAGATCCATCTCTTCCCACTAGGCTCGGTCCTAGAGCGCGCTCCATCCAAGTGTAAGGTATGACCGTTGGTGAACGTTATGGAATTGGCCTGTGTTGGGTGGCACTTGCCTCACCTCAGACGGGTGGGGCTAAGCCCTTTCGGGTTAGCCTTGCTTACTTCGCGAGTGTAATCGCAGCTTCCGTAAGGTAGTAAGCAAAGCACTAACCTGGTAGGGGCTTAGCGCGGGAGGCTAATCTGAAGGGGTTTAGCCCCACCCGTCTGAGGTCCCAAGGCAAGCTCGCTATTCTCGCCCTCCACCAATTACTTCTCATCACTTTGCCGTCTTTAAAGTTATTAGAACAATGACAGCTCAAGCTTTACCGATATCTGTGTGGTCCACCAGATCATTACCAGGAAACCAGGTCAGGATCAACGATCCAGGTTAATTGCTTCCCTCCCACTGGTGGACCGAATTCTCGGATTGCACAAATGCGAGAGCTTACTCCTGCATCACGTCCATGCGGGGTTCCTTATCTACAGCTTTTCTGAAGATGCCAGTGTCCTGCCAAAATTCCACTTCTCATTCATCCTCCAAAATCAGTTTATTGCCGGATAATCAAAGAATAGGCTATAATACATCCAATACGATGGACAAATCCGGTCATCAGTCGGGAACCGAGCAAGAGGTCTATGATGCAACAGAGAGAGCCTTGACAGCCGAGAGAGCCAGAGACGCAACGCTAGTCGAGCATACTCTGACAGTCAAAGATGCTTTCAGATTCTACCGACCTGCCATCGGCTGGTCTTTCCTCTTTAGCTTAGGAGTTATAATGGCCGGTTTTGATCCTCAGATTATATCAACGCTCGTCGCGATTCCGCGGTTTCAAAGGGACTTTGGGAATTTGTATAATGGTTCATATCTCATACCAGCAAAGTGACAGTCGGCTTTCAATCTTGGAGTCCCAGTCGGCCAAGTTCTTGGCTCTTTTAGCGCTGGCTACCCTCTTGAACGCTTCGGCCGTAGGTGGACACTTGCTATATGCTGTATTGTTTCTTGCATCACTGTTGCTATCCAGTTCTCAGCGCAAGCCAAATCCCAGATACTGGTGGCTGAGCTGATTAACGGTATTGTGCTCGGAGCTTACCCTGTAATTGCACCAACCTACATCTCAGAAGTGACTCCTGTCGTATTTCGAGGTCTTGCAGCTGCCTTTGTTAATCTTTCTTTCGTAATTGGGCAATTGGTGGCAAGCGGAGTTTTAGCTGGCACGCAGTCGCGGGATGACCGATGGAGCTATGATATCCCATTTGCCTGTCAGTGGATCTTCCCTATCGCAATTCTTGTGGCATTGCCCTTTTGCCCGGAGAGTCCTTGGTGGTTAGTCCGCCAAGGGCAAATCGCCAAAGCGGAGAAAGCATTGAAGCGATTGACGAACAGCTCAGTCGATACGGACAGTCTCTTGGCCAATATTCAACTTACAACCAGACTCGAGCTGGAGGAATCGGAGTCGAACAGTTTCCTTGATTGTTTCAAGCTTACCGACCTACGTCGAACCACTATCTCAAGCATGGTCTACGCTACTCAGGTTCTTGCTGGAAACATTTTCGTTGTGGGTTATGCGGTGTATTTCTTCGAACTCGCCGGATTAGCTCCAAATGTTTCATTTAATCTTGGAGTCGGTCTGCTTGTCCTCGGCTTCGTAGGGACGTGCCTTTCTTGGCCATTCATCACACGCTATGGGAGAAGAACGATTTACATCTATGGGCTTCTAATTCTCACATTTATTTTACTACTCGTTGGCGTCCTTGATGTTCTCCCACATTATACAGCGTCAAAGGGTATAATCAACGGCCAGGCATCCCTGATGGTCGCGTATAACTTCTTCTATGATCTGACCATTGGACCCCTATGCTTTGTTATACTATGCGAAACTTCTTCAGCCAAGCTTCGTGGAAAGACAATCGCGCTTGCTACCGCTATCAATGCTTTGGTCAATATGGCATGCGCGGTGGGCATTCCCTATGCGATTAACCCAGACCAAGGCAACCTACGCGGGAAAATCGCTTTCATCTTTCTTGGAACAGGCTTGCCTTGTGTCCTCTGGTGCCTCTTGGCTTTGCCAGAAACTAAAGGGCGCACTTTCGAGGAATTGGACCTAATGTTTCAAAAGAAAATTGCAACTAAGGATTTCGGGACTTATGTATTCGAAGACGATGTCCACATGGCAGACTCGCATGACATGACCAGCTGAAGAAACCGTAATGGTCTCGACAATTTTGCTACCTAAACCCACCTATGCTTTGAGTTTGCTTTTGCTCTTTTCTTACGGGCAGTGTCCTCGATCTCTTTTCTTCTAGCGAACCACCTACATAGCGTTGGGACAATTTTCGAAGATAAACGCACAGAATGCACCAAGGGCTCTAGTACCACATTTTTCATGTCTACCCATTAGAATTGCATCTATTGTCTACAATGTGCTATCCTAAGAAAGCACCTTATCCACCATGTTCGCGACGCACAACCTAATCTGTCGAAAAATTGAAACACACGCAGTCTCTATGGTCAACCGCAAACACCCTTGGTGCAGGCCCATGGGTCACTGCAGTCGTTGTCAGTTGAGCACGGCGCACCTACGTCGTTGAATTAGTCATTATACAGAGAAAAACTGTGGGGAAGTATAAGACTTTTCAACATACCTTGGCAGTGTCCATCCCAAGCACATGTTGGACCTGGAGCATTCGAAGTCACCTTCGTAGTCTGCATGGTTGTCGAAGGAGGCGAACTTGGCGGGCCACCGCTCCCCGAGCACAGTGAGGAGGCGTCACCGATAGGGTAAGTTTTACCATTGCAGTTACCACTTGAATAGAGAGGGGCCGCTACAAGAGGATGAAAAGACATAATTAGCATGGTTCAACAGTTCCGGGATAGGTATAGTGTAAGCGGTCAAACATACTATCCACTAGCAGATTGTTTGCAGGCCCTCGCAGTATTGTTTGGGGTCCTCCCGGGAGATTGTTTTCACAGTTGACTTGATTATCGCCCCCATTTACGGTGTTGGAGCCGGTCCAAATGTCGATTTGATATTCCTTGTTGCTATCCCAGTCGCTCTCTGCAATGGTTAGCATCCGCCTCTTTTCATATCTAGTGAATGGCACATGGCGCCTTGCTGGGTAAGCGTACTACACTGCGCGCAATCGTCCTCGTATCGAAAGTACTTCCTGAGATACGGCATATATACGATTTCGCATTCTTGAAGTTCCCATCGGTCGCAGTCGCGATGGTGATTGGGTCAGAATACGTGCCCGTTCCTATAGCCTCTTTAGCGCTTGAAGACCCGGTGATTTATGTTCATGAATACCGCCAGCTGTCAGTCCTCGAGGCCCACATGAGAAAGCAGTTCCAGGACCCGGTGGGGAGTTGTCGGGGTAGCCGAAGAAGGTGATCTTGACATTGTTAAGAGGCGAACAGCTTTGGGCGGACGAAATGGATGCGTTGAAAAGGGAAACAAGGACCAGAGCATTGAGTGGAGTTGTCTTCATTTTGAGAGAGGTGTTCGCGAAATCGGTGTTGGAGATTGATTTCGAACTTGGGACGTCAAAGGTATCTACACCCTGGGAATACAGAGCAATTGTGATGGATAGGACTCCGGACTACGAGAACCTATATAAGTACTACTTGACGCCGTGACACGACTACTTGTATTTTCCATAACACCAAGTACGACTCGAAACAAAACGAAGATGACTGTATCTGCCCTGGACCGTAAGCACCTAATTTGGAATTCGAGGTAATAGAAACATTAGGACAAAGCACCGGATGATCGACATGCTCTGGTTTTATACGAGAACGGTACCTCATAGTAGTAAGAATAATCCCATTTCTAAGCTTGGGGGCCAAAGAAACAAGACGTTGATAACTAGATGAGGAGTTTCAGGAGTACGAGTTCGGGTCGTGGGCCGGTGGCACGGTTTACATACAGTATGGTGGACTGCTGACCGGCAGTAAGCTTGTTGTACCTAAAACACCGGTACTCACTTCCACTGTCTCATGCTCTTCAGTTCTTCAAGTCATTTTGGTGTCATTTCACAGGTTTGAACATATCAAAACGGATGGTAACGTGTCTCGGAGATAAGAAAGAGCTGCACATTTTAGTACTCTGTAGTCTATGACGTCATGGACAAGCTCGAACTCTGCATCCGGACGTTTGGGAAAGACATCGCAATTGTTTCAAGTCAGCCGTCACATATCTGCTTAGCATGCTGTCTTCAATGCTTGGCTTCTATCAGCACTTGACAGTTCATATCGTACCAGGTACTTTGTTGCGATTTTCTTGTTGCCAACAGCTCTGCTGATTCCAGCTTCTACTCTCTCACGTTGGAGATTATGCTCGCTATTTCTACCGTCGATCTACGCCTGCTTGATCCATGCATGGGTTAAGATGGGCGGTATAGATGTCATTTCTATAAATGTGGCGCTTTGGAGTCTTGTGCTGCTTGCTTGTCAAGATCCGAGGAGGACATTCAGAAGAGTTCATGTCGGTAAGATAGAGCCAAGACCGGGAGACGTGAGGATCTCAAAGAATCGTATGAACATCGTATGGGAAGAGCCGTATCCATCGCAACGTTATCAGAGGATTCCTTGGGTTCTTACCTTACTGGTGTCCTCGCGGCTTACCAATTGGAAGACTGGAGAAACATGCCATGATAGAACACAGCCACCCGACAAATTGAGCCGTACTGCTTTTCTGAGATACGCGATATCGCATATCTTGCAACGGTATCTTATATTAGACACTACCTCTTCATATGTTCAGACAGACCCGTACTTCTTCCACTCGGGCATGAGCGTCGACGCTCCATTTCCAAGTACAGCATCGCCAATACCCACAGCTCTTACACCGTTAAGACTACTGCCTCCACGCCTCATCCGGGCCTCTGTCCTCGGGGGTCAAATCTACGCCATGGTAACCTTGATGTTCCTCATCCCAGCCCTCCCAGCCATAGCTCTCAACGCTCTCAACCTCTTATCTGACGAATGGAGTCCTCACGCATGGCCGCTATTCTTTGGCCCTTTCTCGGCTATTGCAGAACGTGGACTCCGCGGTCTATGGGGAACTTGGTGGCATCAGATGAACAGGCATCTTGTTTCAACACCTGGTCGCTCTCTAGCCCACGCTGTTGGACTGTCAACTTCCAGTTTGCTGGGTTATTATTTTCTCACAACGTCCGCGTTCTTCTTCTCGGGAGTGATGCATATGGGACTTGTACCGCCAGAGCCATTGAATACTAGTATCTCTGTGACTGAGATGAGGCTCCGTATCGCGGCGTTTTTCTGGGCCCAGATACCGGCAATTGGTGTCGAGCTCCTGGTATCTAAGATTCTTCGACATCTGGCACCAAGTTTCTCACGATCGCCTCTGGCGAAAGTTGCAACTGTAATGTGGGTTGCTACGTGGTTTGCCTTGATATTGCCAATCTTGACTGTTCCTTTTCGAGAGCTTGGGTACTGGCATGTATATCCGGTACCAATCAGCGTTGTTCAAGGGCTTTTTGGAAGAGGCTGGCTAACTTGGCCGTTCTTCGTGACGTAAGACTCAGCTCTCCTGATTCGTAGCTGGTCCGGGCCTTCGGTGCTAGAATTGAAAAGAGAACGTAGAGGGAACTGTCTACTTGAAACACGAAGGGAGTGTCTCAAGCATATTCACGTCAAGTGACTTCGGGGGCGCCGTTGTGATACAATTTCAGGTAATTCGCTCCTGGAATATGCCTTTCTTGTTCTTCATAACCTGTACTCCCTCAGTCCATCAACTAGAAGCATCTTTTTCTTTTTGCACTTCATCAGGAATGTTCTTTTGCGGGGCTGACAACAGCTTCATCAAAGAACTTTCCACAGATTCACACCAATGTCTCACCACAGCCTCACCATTTATTATGAAAATCAAGACCATTTAGCAATAGATCAACCCCAAGTGCTACTTTGAGTCAAATTTAGCTCCCAACGTTTTTCTATCACTTACCATTATGCTAGTACCCGCCAAAGGAATCACGAAATTTCGGCATGCAAGAACAGTGCTCTACGTATATCAATCCCGATACTCGCATCACCTTTGATTCTTAGAAGTAGAACTGCCCTCTCTATCTCTCACAAGCTCAACCTACGAAGCAACACCCTCTTGAGTTTATACCGTTTCAGACCGCCCAACCTCTCTCGTACTGAATAAACCCCCAAAATGTGCCAACATGTCCTCGCAAATTGGGCTTGTGGTCATTTTTCAATCAATCATCGCTGCCGTAAAGTGCTTTGCGGTTGCCCAAGAGAAAGCTGTGGCTGCTCTACACCCGAGTGTGGCTGCGACAACATCTTCCCCAAATATTGCCACCTAGCCGAGTACCGTGGCCCTCATGAGCGCGGCCGATATTGCATCCCAAACGCGGATGTGACGATATGTGAATTCGATAAGCAGACGTGGAATGGCGAGTGCTGGAAGTGCCAGAAGGAGAAGAGGGAGCAGAAGGAGAAGGAGGAGAGGGAAAGGAGAGAGAGGTGGGAGAAGGAGAGGAGAGAGAAAAAGAACATGAGTCCGATGGAGAGGAGAGCACAGATGTGGATGGGGCAACGGCGGTGAAGGGGACAAAGGCCATGGCAAGGAAAGTTCAAGCCCTGGTACTGATTCAGCGACAAACCAATTGAAGAGCCTGCTTACAGGACACTTCAGCAGTATCGAATCATATTATTGAAGTCAACAGAGGATGGTGGTTAGAGACGGTAAGGGCACATATCCTTCTACAAGTTCCGATGGTAAGGTGGAGCGTAAGGCGACATTTCACCAAAAAACTTGTTGGAATTCAGCAAATTATTGCCATCCCACGAGTACCACCAGCTGGCAAGCAAAGCAAGCATGTATAGCAAGACCAATTTGACTCCCCGATCTTAGCAACCATGCACATATAGAACCACTTCCCCCTTTCCAAGCTCATACCATCACTCCCCTACCGCCGCCCCGCTCACCTCCTCGCTTTTCTCTCCCTCCACCCCACCTTCTCCTTCTCCCTCTCCTCTTCCTTCTTCTCCTTCCTCTCCTCCTCCATTTTCTTCCGCCCCTCCTCCTCCCCCTTCTCCAGACACTTCCCACACACCGACCCCATCATCTCGTACCTACGAAGCAGAAACTCGCCGTCATCAAGGTACGCCTGGCACTGACGGCCGCGTGAACGATGAGGGCCGTGTTGCGTGCCGACGTCGCAGAGTTCGTACTCGAGCCATTGGCAGCCGCAGGCCCAGGTTTCGTAGGCTGCGATCGGAAAGAATCCCAGTTTCATCGTTTATCGCTAGGCAGTCTTCTTGATGTTTCGCAGTTTCATCTTCTTGTCATCGTTGTCATGGTCAACATGCCGCTCAAGCTCGTGATATCAAATCTCGTTGCTTCTTTACGAGAAGTCAGATTCGCCAGTTCGCCAACTCATTGGCTACCTACAGTTGAAGTCTCTCTCCCCGTCCGTCTTCGTTTTCCCCTCAGCCGAGCGAGCCACTTTCGCCTGCCGAGTCACCTCCGCCACCCCCTTGGGGAGTATTGGTCAATCGTGTTGATTTCGGCGAATGTGGGAGTCGATGGGGTTGAGTGTTCAGCGACTATGCAGACATATAGTAGACGCACGAAGAGAGGTAAACGCGAAAGGGCTGTGTATGACATATTGAGCTAAAGCGTATAAGAACGGTGTAGAAGAAAAGTAAGATCTCTAGGCCGTCAGCGTCACCCTCTTGATAGCATGATCTAGAAGAAGAAGAATAAGGGAGAACTGTCACAGCTAATAGATATTTTAAGCTATGATTGCCATTCCTTAAGCGTGAAAATATTTGGCTGAAGAAACAACAGTAGTAGGTCGTAGATACAAGAGATTGAAGATGGTCCCAAGCAACTGAATGTGCTTCAGTCTCAAGGCGAAGTAGCAACGTAGATCATACCCTATCATTTTAGCATAGTAAAAGCATGACTATGCGGTGCGATCGGTGGGGACAATCACGATGAGTCTATGGAGAATCGACTGTCTCGCATGGACTGAACCAATCTGAAACCATTTCCGTAATAGCTCTTCTGAGTCTCGGAAACAAAGTCGAGAGCAAGTCGAATAGAAAATAATAACGCTTGTGGGGCAATTTGGGGACTTCAATAAACTACTTTAGGCTCAGGAGATGCTCGTTGATATATAAGCACGCCGTATATTTTCCACTTCTCGGCGGTATTATGCAGGCCGTGGTATGATAAGTAGGCATTCAAGCCGGGAAGCCCAGCCAAGATTCGTTTGGATATGTGATTGCAGATGCGAGTGTTGTGAGAGCATCAGGCAGTACGTCGGGTGCAATCTCGTTTCGTAAATCAGTCTGTAGAATACCATCTTGATTGGCAAGGAATGCGCGGTAGAAAAGAGAGTAGCATTGCGCGAGGCTGATCAAAGAGAATGCATCGGCGGTATTTGAGAGGATTGTTTGCACGAGCTCGGTCGGCAGAAGCTTCATGCGAGATTCAATGGCATCGAAGAAGTCCTCTTCGCAATCTGAGTCTGTATCGTTCGACATGGTAAAGGCCATAATTAAAGCTGTCGTATGGTCACCAAAGCGAAAATGGGAGAGGTTTGCTTCTTAAATTGTGTGCCCTCCATGCATCGAGACCGAAATCATGAATCAAACTGGTGAACGGCGTGAAGAGAATGACTCACCACGAATGGTGTGAAAACTACTTCACAAACAAACCCGACACGATCATGGTACTTCTTATTGCCAGTGTGGTTGGAAACTTGCTAAGACAAGTAGATCCTGGTTTGTCAAGGAATGTTTCAACAAGTCGTTGGCTTGGTGTGAGAACGACAATGGGAGGATTTCCAGTTCAATCCTGGATCTTCTTCACCTCCAGATGCTTTAAGCGACGCCGTGCAACCTAAGTTAAATAGTCCCTTCTAGGAGGAGCGGAGATGTGCAGTCCACTTCAAAACCTGTTACCGGATAGCCAAAGCCGATCAACGCCGCCAATGCATCAGATGCTTCCCTAATACACACAACTCCACGCAAGTAATTCCATTTTACGCCGATCATGCTCACTCCCCGTTGTTCCTCCGCCTATCCAATTGTGTTCTTTCAACACTCGGCCTCTCGTCCTCCTTTGCTTTCCTAAACCCCAACACCTCCCCAACCACACCCCCAGGCTTCGGCACCGGACACTCATGAGCTTTCTTCCTCCGCAGCTCCATCTCGTCCCCCGTATTCAAGGCACCCTCTTGCAATCCACCAAAGCTCTCATCCCCACAACTGACATCTACAACTGGCTCGCGTGGCCTTCTCCTCCTCCGCCGTCTTCGCCCGTCTTCGGAATATTCGAAGTCGGTATCGGCGAATTCGACCCGTGGCGCAGGACAAGGAAGGATGTGAGGCATACCGACTACGAGGAATGATATGAGCAGGGTGGTGCCAAAAAGGGAGGTTGTGAAGCGGGACCGGGGGTGTAGGTGGGGGGGCATGTTGCGATTGTTTGAAGTAGGAGCGGAGTTTGGTGGTTGAGAGGGGTATCAGGGTCGCATCCTATGATAGTTTGTCAGTATGAGACATGGGATGAGAGAGACTGAACACCGCGTTACCTCTGTCTTGACATTCTTATCGTTGTTGGTTGCGAAAAAGAGCAGAGCAATGGGTGTCAGGGACCCTGTTATGGCGGTTGTCGCGCTAGCATTTCGATATGGAACCGAGGTTGATGATATAAACCAAATTTATCTGGATACGCTCGACTCTGTTCAGTCTAAATATCAGCAGTAGAAGCTTTCATCTCACGCATATAACAGTCTATCCACGGATTTCAGGATCTGATCTTCCTTGGTCCGCCAGAAAGACACACTTCCTCACTGTACAGTACACCTACAAAACCTTATAGCAAATACATTCAAACAGGCCCATTGCAATAGCTTGAAGGCCTCATCTCAGACCAACTCTTACTAGAAGTCTTATAGATCTTGGCTTTAGATATAGCACTATACATCATCCAGAGAGTCTTGTGCAGAGCTGAGGATACCGCTCTCCGCCACCGAGGCTCGCCGCCTGGCACAGGGTCAAGATGAGCGATCTAGACCAGTGATAACGAACATTCCCCAAAAGACTGATAGTCGCTAACACTGGCAGTGCAATATCAGAATTACGCGCCTGCCGAACGATACCCGAATCCCAAGTCCGTGAACTCTGCCACAAAGCCCGCGAGCTCCTGATCGAAGAAGGCAACGTCGTGCAAGTCGACGCGCCAGTCACAATATGCGGTGATATACACGGCCAATTCCATGACCTAATGGAGCTGTTCAGAGTCGGTGGAGACGTTCCAGACACCAATTACCTGTTCATGGGGGATTTTGTGGATAGAGGGTTCTACTCTCTTGAGAGTTTCCTGCTGCTGCTATGCCTGAAGGTTAGATACCCGGATCGGATAACATTGATAAGAGGGAATCACGAGTCACGGCAGATTACGACGGTGTATGGGTTTTATGATGAGTGCTTGAGGAAATACGGGAGCGCGAATGTGTGGAGATATTGCTGTGAGGTTTTTGATTATCTGGCTCTTGGAGCGCTGGTCCTAGGCACGAGTTCTACATTAGAGCCGGCATTCAATGCCTCCATGGATCAAGGATCTCAAACAATGCCCGAGGTGGACGACGAGATTGAGATTGAGATAATGAACTCAAGAAACGAAGTCACGGCTCGCTTTCCAAGAAGCAGGCGGCGAATAATCGACAATGACAACATGGCCTCCTCACCCCCCGCCTCACCAAACCTCCATACGCCATCAAAAACCGGTCCAGCAGGCACAGGCGCATCAGGTGACAGCGGCGGCTCCCTAGCCACGGGGGGAGGCGCAGTCCTGTGCGTGCACGGCGGCCTCAGCCCTCTGATCGACAGTGTCGACAAGATCCGCCTCCTGGACCGCAAGCAAGAAGTCCCACACGAAGGCGCCATGTGCGACCTTCTCTGGAGCGACCCCGACGAAATCGACGGCTGGGGCCTATCGCCACGTGGCGCGGGCTTCCTCTTCGGCGCGGACATTGTCAAGCGCTTCAACCACATGAACTCGCTGTCTCTAATCGCGCGCGCGCACCAGCTCGTCATGGAGGGTTTCAAAGAAATGTTCGACTCGAGCATCGTGACCGTCTGGTCTGCGCCAAACTATTGCTATCGGTGCGGAAATGTGGCTGCGATAATGGAGCTGGGCGAGGACGCGAGTAATGGGGGAGTAGTGGAGAGGAGTAATGGGGACGTGGGGAGGAGTATTGGGGCGGTGCCGGTGGGGGGTCCGCCGAGGGCGGGGCCGGGGAGAAGGTATAGGGTTTTTGAGGCGGCGCCGCAGGATCCGAGGGGAATGCCGGCGAAGAAGCCGGTGGCGGATTATTTCTTGGTATGTTTTTCCCGACTAAACGTCTCCTCGTTAAGTTTCTAGCTAACATTGTTGATGAACAGTAAATGCCCGGCGATTTAGACAGTACAGTAGCGCCTTGTGAGTACAGAGCATATTTTTGTTGGATCTCTAGATACCCTTTTTTTCAATGAAAAGAACGCACTTCTTGACAGAGTGTCTACTACCTGTATTAATGAACAGTACAAGGAAGATCAGAAGCTTCTTGCTTCTCTTGTGACAATTCGAAATTTCATTTCAGAAAAATACGTTAACTCATAGCTTAACTCACCAACCTTTCTTCACTGCACCCATCGCACTTACTTCAATATTCTATCATCACCAACTCTACCCCATTCACACGCCCTCGCCTTAACCCACCAATACTCACCACCTCCTTCCCCAACAACCCCCTCAACTTAACCCCTCACCACCAAATCCAACCCCCAGACTCCCAGCAATCCAGACACCAAAACACCACCAGAAACGCACAGGATCAAACTCTCTTCCCCCCTCATTGACAATCGAGAAACAGCGCATCTCAACAGATACCAACTCATTCATTGCCCACCCGACGATGCCTTTTTCCGAATTACAATCCGAGGAAATGATGTAAATTATAGCAAAAGTCACATACCGTACCTTCCCCCCCGCCACCGAGTCTATCCTAAGGTATCCTACCATCACGCTCGCAACCCCACCCCATCACGCAGCGCCTACCTCCCTCCAATGTCAGACTCAAGCTAATGATTTGATGTACATAGTAAATCCACGGGCGGCGAGATAAGTGGTTTAGCGGAGTGGGAGCTTACGTCGTAGTGTAGTGGGTTGATGGTGGAAGGTTTTCCGGGGGTGGAGAGGGAAGGATGGGCTTTGGGGGGGGTTAAAAATGGGTTTTTGGTTGATTTGATGGTAATGTGGTTCGGGAAGGTTAGGGCGGTATTGGAGGACAAAGGGGCGGGGGGGGCAGGAGTTTGCCCGCAGAAGCGCATTAGTAGTGTGATATCATGGCTGGTGGTGAGATGGAGCTTACCTTACCTTACCCTACAGTATCTACAACCGCTACACCAAACGTAGCACACAAAAGCCCACAGAACCACAAGTAAAAAAGCGGCAAATATCACTCCTCGGCTTCATCCCCAACGCCCTTCCAAACCTAAGCCTCCATCTTAAAATAAACAGACTTTGGCAATACTAGGTCCCCGAAAAGGTGGTCCAGCAGTGCATCAGCAAACTAGTGATTGGCTCGGTTTGGTGGTGGTGGTGATGGCTTCTCGGTGTACTGTATATATGTGTAGCGCAATATGATGGGTTTCTACGAGTGAGCGGTCATGTCCTGTGGATTTTGGTCTCACCTACGTTAGTGCTGTATTGGGCTGTATGCAAGGGTTGGTTTCGTGGGAGGTGGATGAGGGGGGGGGGTCTGGGAATGGGGACGGGAATGGGAATGATGAAGGGGGATATGGATGTATTATAGATGTATGCGAATGGTATAAACTCTGGCTATCCAAACGCGACCCACAAATGCGACGGCTCGCCTGATGTCACAACCTCCTTTGCCAAAACCAAAGAATCCACGATTAATCTACTTCCCCATTGCCTAAACCCGCTTGCGACGTCCCGCTTACTCAATGCGTAAGCTCAGAGGTACCGCGTTCGGCCGCACCCTCTAGCCTCCCGCTTCCGATGCGTTTCTCGTCCAAGACGGCAGCTTCGAGACTGGCGCGCTGCTTCTCGGTGGTGCTGGTGAAGGGGACGACGACTTCGTCGCCGAATTTGCCGTTGATTTCTTCGAGGGAGAGGCCTTTGGTCTGGGGGGCAGGAATGGTTAGTTGTTTGCTATTATCGGTTTTGGGGGAAATAAGAAAGGGGCTTACCTCGGGACACCAGAGGTAGAGGATGAGGATGTTGAGGGCGGTGAGGACGATGAAGATGATGTAGTATTTCCACTGGATGCGGGCCAGGGCCGTTGGAGCGGCTTCGACGTAGATGACGGTGGAGAGGAAAGTGCCGACGATGGACCAGGCCATGCCCTGCGAGCGGATGTGGGTGGGGAAGATTTCGCCTGGTGTGCGCGGTTAGATTTCTCTCTTTGGTGGCGGTTTTTGTGTTGCGTAAGGAAGAGGGGATTTACTGCAGTAGACATAGGATGTGGTGTCGCAGCCACCACCGTAGAAGGAGATGAAGCAGAAGGTGAAGAAGACGCCCATGGCGTTGCCGGCGTGGTTGGAGGATCCGGCGTAACGCGCTACCATGGCGGTCTCGAGGATCAGGGAACACATGCAGCCGCCCAGGCCGATCACTGGAGATTGTTAGTTTTGTGCTTCCGCGTGATACAAGCCGTGTCAATTTCAGGGAGAAGGTTGAGATGGAACATACTTAGAAGGTTTATCCGCCCCAATTTGTCCATGATGCTTGCTCCAACGAAGTTGGAAGCTGCAGCGACGGTTACATAGGCAGCTCCGAGGACGAGAGGGATCCCTCCGGTCTCGCCCAAGTTTTTGTACAATTGGACGACATAGACTGTTTTTACGTCAGGATGATTGGATTTTCGACAACGTGTCAACCAGGGCCAAATTCACCATAGACAACCATGGCACCGGTGGTTTGAACAGCATACTGAACGAAGAAACCCATCCACATGCGTTTTAAGTACGACTTTTTAGTAAAGAGCTGACGATTCCCGCCTTGCTTCCACGCAACGGCATCCAGTTCTGCCTGCTGGGTCATCTGGTAGAACTCCTCCCTGGCATAGATTTGATTCTCATCATCCGCATTGCCATGGAGTCTTGCAATGATCTTCCAAGCCTCTTCCCTTCGATGTCTTGTCAAGACTGTTCCATGGTCAGCGCTTGATAATTAAAGAACAAAGGATCTCACGTACGCCATCTAGGTGATTCTGGAACCCAAGGACTGCATAACAACAGAGCCAAGGGAGCGAGACAAGAGAGAGCAATGGGAAAGCGCCATTGAAAGGACGGATTTTTGGAGAAATAAGTTCCAACACCAACCCAACCTGCAATTGCATATCCTGTGACGATCCAACTTCCATGCTGACCGACGAGAAAGCCACGAGCGTTTGGTGGTGCTTGATGATGGTATTAATATCTCGGATATGTTCGGGTCAATTGTTGTTCAAGACTTACAGATTTCGGCTTGGTACAGGGGAATAAGGACCACCATCATGCCTATACCCCATCCCGTGATGAACCTCGCAGCCAGAAACATGGCAATGTTGACGGATCCAGTCTGAATTGCCGCGCCAATGATAGTGATTAGAGCAGCTAGATTCATCGTCTCTTTCCTGCCGCGCGCCTCACACATCCAACCTGCCAACAACGCTCCAAAAACCCCTCCGGCGGAAAACATGCCATTGATGGCGCCAGTAATGGCATTGGCATATGACTGATCCGGGCCATCAAGACCGAAATAGGCGATGAAACCGGGCTGGCCCAGAGTATTGGAGATGACCGAATATGCATATCCAAAAGTGAGACTCCCAAGGGTTAGGACGAGAATGATACGAATGTTGTACGCGGTATAAGTTCTCGCCATGATGAACGAGGTGCTTCGGAGCAAAACCACAAAGGCGAGTCAGAAGGACGAGCACAGGCCGTGATGCAGAACATAAAAAAAAGGTGGTAGATCTGGGGATATAGTACGGAGTAGTAAAGTAGTACAGTAGTGCAGTATGTAGTACGGAGTACAGTGGGGAGTAATTGCTTTGTAGACTGCAGCCTGTCAAATCCAACCTTGTGGCAGCAGCGTCTACATATGCACGATATGCTACAGTCCTCCACTACTAGCCACGGCCGAGCGCAATATTCACCAATTAGCGATGGAGCGAAAGCAAGAGGGCAACAAGCTAGACACATGGCCCATGAGCCCCTCCCACATGCCCATATGCACCTAGAGGCCCCGGATATGCCACGATGGAATCCCCGGAGCAGGCATCGTGATCCCTGGGGGTTTTATATTGAAGCTAATCTTACGGTGAGTGCCGGAGGGGTTACTGTACTCCGTATTCTATGTACTGTCGTGACTGTGTACGGAGGCAGTTTCTATAGTAGCCGAGAGGGCCGACCGCTCTACCGAGTACCGACTCGTGATTCTACCCCAGACTACATCCAGAACCACTCGAGTATTGATCCGCACTCGACTACTATCAAACAGCCTATCTGCTCGTCGTACATGCCCTTTCGTGCATACTCGATAGGGACGATTGTCACACAAAGTCGCAAGAAGTCGCCGACATGGGCGCCACTGATACTAAGAATGAGCCGAAGCCGCCGCCCTCTGCGACCAAAACCCGCCAACGTTCGTCCATCGCGTGCCGAACGTGTAACAGCCGACGCGTCAAATGCAATGTTGCAGTAAATGGAGTGCCGTGCGCCAACTGCGAAAAGGCAGGGCTAGGCAATGCATGTCAGCTAATCGATTCCAAGAGAGGCCGCAAAAGAAAATCGGAAAGCGACGCCTCCCAAACGAGACCGGCGCCCTTGAAAACGCATGTGACTTCCGAGCCAAGTGGCACATCTTCCGTGGGAGAGTCTCCCACGTCAACAGCCCGAGGATGCTTGAGCGAAGGGATTCCGGGTCCGTCCGTGGACAAATCCGAGGGCCGCGACGACGCCGAAGGCCCCGAGATGCTGTATGCCCAAATGCTTGACACCAGGACAAGTCCAAGCACAAGACGAGAAGTGCTGAGACCAGGTGGCCAAGTCATTTACCTGGGAGAGACGTTCAATCTAACGTACCTGCTGCACCAAAGCAGCTCAGAACCGCAACATGCACAAAAATTGCACTTTCCGGTCCCAGTCGACGCTGCGAGTGACTCCGCCAACAGATCAAGAAGCGTAGATGGCCTCGCAATGGAGCTACTGCGACGGCAAGGTGCTTTTGAACTTCCCTCGCTGGACGTCTGCCATGAATTGTATCGCACCTACTTTAGATGCGTCCAGCCGCATTATCCCATTCTCGACCCACAAGATTTTGCAGCTCGTTTTGTCGACATAAGAAACCCCCCATCGTGGCTGCTACTTCAAGCCGTTTTGTTCATGGCTGCGGGTCATTGCGATCTTTCAGTGCTGAAAAAGGCGGGTTTCAAGTCCAGATCCGAGGCTCGATTGACACTTTTCAAGCGCACGAAAGCGCTTTATGATGCAGATCATGAACTTGACAAGGTAACCATCGTTCAAGCGCTTTTTCTGATGAGCTTTTGGTGGGCAACCCCAATGGATCAGAAAGACACATGGCATTGGCTTGGAAACGCCATTAGTCTGGCTTTGACCTTGGGGATGCATCGATCAACTCGTGCATCAGACATGACTCAAAGAGATCAGCGGCTATGGAAGAAAATCTGGTGGTCACTCTTTGCTGAGGATAAGCATGCGGCGGCCGCCTTGGGTCGGCCGGTCCATATACACCTGCGCGACACTGACGTTGAGCCACTCGAGGATTCCGATTTTGAAGAGGACTCGGAACCATACGGATTCGGTCACCAGGAAAAGGTTCATGTGCTGTATGCCGTACATTTGACCAAACTTTCGACGATTGTAGAGCGCATCATTGAGAAAGCGCCCTACCGATCTGATGGAACCCTACCCACCAATGATACGCTCGAAATCTGTGAAGATATGCTGCAGCAATGGGAGACTCAGCTACCTCAGGAACTCCAGCTAGGCCGAATCCGGGAATGTTTGTGGACAAGCATGCTTCATGTCGCTTTTAGGCAAGTACTGCACTTCCAAGATTTTTCAATCTTCTACGCTAACACAGGCCGAAAACAGCTGGTTCAAGATCTTAACACATCGGACAAGAACCTCAGAGGACCCTTCAACGCCGTCACGAGATTCGTCGCACCGGGTGGCCATGACTGCTTCAAACCAAATGGCACGGATTGTTGAAGACCTCCTAGCCTCCAATTCCATCCAGCACTGCCCGATCCACATCATCCCTAGCTTGTTCGCCGCAATGTGCATGCAAGCAGTAAATCTTCAATCCGAAGATGCAGTTCTTCAGCAATTGGCTTCTGTGAAGCTCAAGCTTTGCATGATAGCTCTCCGGGAGTTGCAGAGTTCCTGGCCAGTCAGCGGTTGGATCTTCCTGCTCTTTACCAAGATTGTCCGCCGAATCCATGAACAAGATGAGACCCCGAGGCAGCATCGTTCAGCAAGACGCTCAAGTGGAGCATCGGCTCATGCCTTGACGCGGCCTGCTCACGAGAACAATGTACAGCCCCTAAACCAGCCGAATATGATACCAGGTACCATGCACTCGAACCAACTACCGCAACCAACCCCCAATTCATCAAGAGTTCCAACTTATCAGACCAATCATTTACCCGGATATATCCCCTGGGAACCTCAGGATCTCTTGATGCCCCCCCTCAATTTCTCAACCGACTGGAGTACAGTCCGCGACGAAGACCTATGGCTCGTTAACCATTTCGATCTTGGGAGCAGCATGCCCAGGATGGACCATGGAGCTTCCTACTTGGACGGTCCTAATCTCCAGTGAGCCTATCTACCCGTCCTAGGCCTACTATCGGACGCAGCACGAGAATTCATGAAGACTCGTCTTCCAAGTTAATAGCATAGCCGTCAAAGATACCCTATCAAACAAGTGAAACGGCTTGACGAGGAGGCTATACCTATTGTTACCAGGTCGCCAACTTCGTATCGCGCCAAGGATAATATCGTTCAGAAGAATTCCTTCATGGACAAACTACAGCTCTCATCAGATGACCACTTCGAATGCGCCGGAATAACTTCAAAGCGCCATAGCCTGTATGAGGCCTGGAACGTGAAGCCGCGGCCTAATAATCTAGGCCACGAAGCCACTTTCGGCTATCAAGAAACCCGATAACCGAGAATATCCCCAATGACATCTTCACTTACGAATAGTCGTCAGGGAACAAAATCAACCCCAAACCCCACACCCCAGATCGAGATGGAGATCACAATCGTATGGTTTGAGCCTCAATCTTCAAAGATCGTCTTAAAATACCATGGCAAACGATAACCCACTGAACAACAACCCTGATGGCGGCAATGGAGACCCTGTCAATGCGCAAACCACCAACAAATCAAATGGCGTGAGAACCATCCACGCTGTACCATCCAAGCAACCTCACCGTCTCCCCTCCTACAAGTCCATCCCTCCCGTTCCTGGAATGCCCCATGGCTGCGCCTGGGGTCTCTGGGACACACCTGGTCACAAGGACGACTTGGGCACCTTGAACCTCCTCACCCCCGACGTCATACGCTCTGCCCGCGAGGAGATCCAGGTAGGTATCAGCGTAGCGATAAATTGGCCTTTGAATAACTGCGAGACGCCGCACTCGCATCGAAAACCGCCGGAGCACCAGATCACGGCTTTGCCGGATTGGACGGGCTATGATGATGAGGTTAGCATGAATACGCAGAGCGGGAGTCAATGGGATGGGTTCAGGCACTGGGCGCATCAGCCCACAGGGCTTTATTACAACGGAGTTACACACGCCGACATTACAGCCCCGAATTCATCGATGCGCAATGGGATTGACAGTAAAATCCCTTTGTCCTACCCCTCCTCCACAACAACTTCGTAAAACCAGCTACCAGTACGCACACACGGATCTAACAGAACAATAGAATGGACCAAAAACGGTGGCATCGTCGGGCGCGCCATCCTCCTCGACTACCTCTCCTACGCCCAAGCCCACAACATCACCTACGATCCCACCACGCGCCATGCCATCTCGCACACCGACCTCGAAGCCGTCGCCGCATCCCAAGGCACCGAGTTCCGCACCGGCGACATCCTACTGGTGCGCTCCGGGTTTGTGAAATGGCATAACGAGGCGAGCTTCGACGAGCGGAGAAGAGGCACGGAGCTGGGGAGCGAGTGGGCTGGGGTCGAGGGGACGCGGGAGAGCGTGGAATGGTTGTGGGAGAAGCATTTTGCGGCGGTGGGCGGGGATGCCAATGTTTTCGAGGCGTGGCCCGCGACGGATGAGCGGTATCGTCCGTATCCCCTATTCGAATATATCCTTGACCACGAAACCCACATCTGGCTGACTGGATCTACAGGTCTGCACGACGTCCTCCTCGCCCTCTGGGGCACCCCCATTGGCGAAATGTTCAACCTCGAAGAGCTCGCTGAAACGTGCCGCAAACACCAGAAATGGAGTTGCTTCTTCACGAGCGCGCCACTGAATTTTCCCGGTGGGGTCGCCAGTCCGCCGAATGCGATTTGTGTTTTGTAATTAAACAAAAGAGAAAAAAGAAAAAAGAAAAGAACATTTATGACGGGGGTATCTTTGTATTTGTATATATGTATATATGTATATGATCAGCAACGAAAGTATTTCGAGATTTACATGTCGGTGCAGTAATAAATAGGTGGGCTGTAAAAGGGTTTTCTGAACGTCATTCGACTGATGTATAAAGAGACGTATCATCGCACACCAGAAGATAATCGTATCATCTCGCAGTCATAACGCTGTTGAATTTAGGCTAATTTTGGTAGGCCGCAACATGCTTTTGCCGAAGGGAGATATCCTGACCCTATGTATCAGAACCCTCTTCTGCCATATCCCGTCATGTTCCTTGAACGTCGCGCGTTCAGGGATCATGAGACACTTGAAGAGCTCTTCACCATCCACTCAACCCAGGAGCAGCGTGCTTTCCAAATACATTGAAGGAAAATTGTTACTCGATACGCCTTTCTTCCTGAGCCAGTCTGCACGAAAGGCGCAAAAACAAATCAAAAGAGTGCAGGTGCAATTCAGCGCCAGACACAGCGAGTAGCGGCATTCCGGCGGGCTACCTCCCCCCCCTCGTCGCACGATGATCGCGAAACATTTTGCACGAATTCACTAGCCTAGAAACGCGGGTGTGGATGGCCAGGTCACGTTTCTCGAAGCATTTAGGGACCTGACTCTATTCTTGAATCCGAATCTGTGGCATAGCCATCATATTGACGGTCTGAATGATCGCAAGCCCGTGATATGCAACCTTTGAACGCCACAGTGTTTCAATCATTTCAGTTCGATCCTGCAGCTACATTTTCATCTTCAAGACGCGCACGAAATCTGCACGATAAAAAGACGAAATTGGCGGAAGAGGTCCAAGCATGAAAGCGAAAACTCCGCTCACTTTTTACTCTCAACCTTCCCCTGCCCCTCAAGCCCGTCGAAAGCCTTACATGCCTCTACCCAAGCCCCGTCTCCCTTATAGAGCTGACTCCTCAAATACGCCCACGTCATCCTTTGCACTACCGCCAACCGCTCCGGACTCTCATCCAACGTCTCGCCCGCATCCCACCCACTGATACCCCCGAGCCCATGTTTTGCGCCCTTGAGCGTAAGCAGATCTTTCGGCCCCGGAGCAAGCGCGTACGGGTCGGCATGCCAGTCGGCGTCACGGATCGTCAAATGGGGACTCACGTCCTCATCGCCGTGCACCACGAGCGCGGGCGTGGCCATTTTGCTGAAGCTCGGGTCATAGAAGGGGACGAGTTTCTTCCCGAAGTCTGAGAGATCCGCGCCGCCGTTTCCGATGCCGGCAAGGACGACGCCCGCCTTGATGCGCGTGTCGGGCTTATACCACGTGGACCCGTCCCGCGGATCCGTATTGCTGGCACCCAGGAGCATGGCGGCGGTCCACGCGCCGGCCGAGTGGCCCGCGACCGCCACGCGCGTGCGATCGAGACGGCCCGTGAGCCCCGGCACGGCCGCCTCGACGCGGTCGAGGTTGTCGAGGATCCGCATCATGTCCGCGGCGCGCTCTTGCCAGAACAGCTCCTGGCCCTCGGGCGCCTTGAGCCCCAGGAACGCCGAACTCAGGTGCGTTGGCTGCAGCACCGCGAAGCCGTGCGCCGCCCAGAACTCGCCCAGAGGCGCGTACCCTTCTAGCGACGAGAGCGAGTTGCTGCGCCCCTGGCCGTGCGCGAGGAGGATGATCGGGAGGGCGGCCCCGGTTGCGGGCACCGTTACGCGCAGCTGGAGGTCGGCGGGACGGCCTGGGGCGGGGAGGACGACGGGGCTGAAGGAGATGATGGGTTGAGGGGGGTTGATGGGGATGTTGGCCGCGGCGCCGATGAGGGCGTGGTCGCCGGTATGCATGGTGTTCGGGTTTGTTCGGTGGTTTGAACTGAGTGGGAGGTGAAGAGACAAGAATTAAATCGAGATAGCGAGAGATGTGCCTGTAAAGCGAGTCGTAGTAGATTTTGTAGATGAATAGACGCGGCGCTGGTAAAGCAACCCAAGCGCAATGATGATAAATTCTCGAGGAACTCACGATGAAGATGTGGAGATTAGACGGACTTAGGCTCGGCTTTTCACTCTGATGATAAAGCTCAACCTCATCTCGGAAATAAGAAGAGATCTTCCTTGCAACCAATGATAGCGAACAAGGCGAACCTAAACAATCGTCTCTTTGATCGCCGCCTCTTCAGCATAAACCAATTCCGAAAAATACCGACCAAGTCGCTCTTAAATCATCGCAGGCTCACTGCGCGCCCGTCAAACGTGTGTTGGAATACGGTGTCACATGAGAGCATACATATCATTGATATTCTGGTTGCTGCTGTCAGTTAGAAGACTACCTAGAATATCTAGGAGGTGGAAGCTGAAAGACTCTACTACCTACATAGCGAACCCCAACCCTTACCAGCAACTATGAGGCGAAGGTTGCTCCCCTGTTTCCAACACACTCTTGAAAGCCCTCATCCTTTCACTTTACGACCCTCGTTTCAAACAATTTCATCTTCTCGTCTTTTCATCCTCTCATACTCTTTAATCCCCCTTTCAAAAACCCCTCATCCCCCCCCTAATCTTGATCACCTCGCTCAAGCCAACAACATATCAATTCTTAAACTGGTTTAGACTTACAGAATAATACGTAGATATTGAGAAGGAAGGATGCAGTTTCGTTTTTGAAATTTAGAAGGGTGTTTGTTATAGGTGATGAGAATGGTGGTTGGAAAGAAGGGGAAAAGTGAAGGGGTGGGGAAGAAGGGAGAGTGAGTAGGTGGGGGGGGTTCTTATATTTCTTATGACAAGAATATTGAACATGAGAGGTCAACTCTGTTTCAGTCGTACAACGGTGAAAAGTCGAGATGGAAAAGTCGAGTGTGACGAAGGTATTTTGTTGCTACATCGTCTTTCGTGTGGAATGATATATTATGATTAGAGAAATGATATTGAGACGAAGAACAATGTGAGAATCGAGGAATATAGTGTGAGAGAAAAGGTTATCTGTATGAAGAAAGAGACGCGTGAAGAATGCAGATATAAAGGTTTCTTAAAGGCTGTGGAAGAAGTTTTCGATGTTTATTATACATCTAAAGGTCCTGGTGGTGAAATGCCGAGCTTGCAGTTGGGTGTGACGAACTGTTTCAACTTTTTTGCTGCAGATTCTTCCTTGATGGCTTGGTGCGCGACTTGAGAGCGGAACAGCTAGACTGCACGTTATGTTCCCAAGTCGTCCAAGCACATATGCCCACTCGCTGCGTCCCACTCCAGCATGTGTACCCGTTCGAGCAGGTACGCCCATCTCCAACCAGCCGCCTCGACCTGCCCAATACCGTCAAGTCCACATCCATCGCGAATGCCTCTTCTGCAGCTTTTTTCTACACAAGAAAAAATTCCCCGATTAATAAACGATAAAAGAAAGACAGCGCCAGCAACCTCTCCCGGCTAGACCCCCCGCTTCCCTCCCGGGTTCGCGGTATACCAAGGATGCCTCCTCGTCTGCGGATCCTCCGTCGGCCCCGCCTCCGCCGGATTAGCCGTGGTCGCAGTCGTCTGGTTCCCCGCCGCCACAGTCGGCACCGGCGCCTGCTGGACGACCGGATCAGTCGTATTTCCTGGCGAACAGAGGCCCTGACAGCCCTTGTCTGTTACGTAGTTGGAGGTCAATATCCCGAGCATGGCTGGATTGTTTAAAGGACCAAGGGGAACGCTGCCGCACATTTTGCAGCCGTGGGCGGCAAGCTCGGCGATCTTGCGCTTGATGAGCCAGCCGGGGATGCCGGCGTCGGGGATGTTGCCTTGGAGGAAGAGGCAGATGGAGCCGATGTTGATTTTGCCGTTCTGGGCGCACATGATGTGCTGACCGAAGTAGTAGAAGGCTTTGTCGATTATGGGTCCGTTTGGTAAGTTACTGTCGCCCCCGATCCAAAGACTCTCGTTGAAGTATATTATGAGGTCTGTGGTGCCGACGGATTGGAATATTTTGCTGCATTGGCTGCTGCCTCGACAGTTTATGCCGAGTCCTCTTGTGATTGTGATATGAACGTAGCTGAGTAAGGTGAGAAAGATTGGAAACCTTGCAAAATGCATGATGGCGTTTGGTGGGTCAAGATGCGACCTTCAAGTCAGATGTGCTGGTGCAAACCACCAGAAGAGTCACCTTCAGGATTTGAGAGGAGGTGGATTCGGGAAGATGGTAATCGGGAAAACATACAGCTACAAAGGCTTCAACGTCGGGGCATACGTGCAAAATTCTGCGAAGAACAATACAACGTCATAAGCTCTAAAACATCAACATGTGTGAAAAGAATAGTAAACACAGGGAAAAGCAATCTCGATCATTAAATAGTGTGGCTTCTTTTCACGGTTGAAGTTGTTTCAGACATCGCGACTTGCGATATGCGAAAGTCCGCACATTGCCCTTGATATTCTGAACACTTGCGCAGGAACACATGTTATCGGAAAAATGACTCTGCTTCAGAAATAGTATCCGAGATGGACTGCAGTCATGGAGAGTGTACATGGAAAGATGGATTCTGGAGACAGAAATCCGCCGTCAGCCAGGGACGAAACCACCATTCTTAAAAGACAAAACAGGGGTGGGAGAGGCATATGCTGTAAAGCACGACCTGCGTGCCAGTAGAATAACTTAAATAATACTTTAGTGGGCTTGTTGCCCTTCGATAAGGTCGGGCGAAATGTATGATGGGGAGCGTTCGTTGAATCAATCCGGAATAGCTTGCCGTAGCAAAGTCTCCTCTGAGCTCCCACGTGGTTGATAAATTCTTCTATGTGCAACGTAGCCGGTAACGCTGAATATCTTTCAGGTGCCTGCTCTAACCGTGTCCGTAAATGGCCTTCGGCTTGTACAACTCTCCTAGATAATCCTCCTCTTCCTTGGTCAATTCCTTCCCTCTGGCCTCTAATGCCTCATCTATCCTTCCAACACTACTAAATCCAATGATCGGGCTGCTGATGCGTTTGTTGATCCAGGAAAGTGCAACCTGACTCATCGTCCATCCTTTCTTCTTCGCCAACTCTTCGACTCGCCCTATGATTTCAGCATCAACGTCTGCGAGAGGGTTGTCTTTCGAACGGTCTGTGCTGCCGTGAGCGGAGGCAGGGCGTGCGAGGCTGCCGGCGGCGAGTGGACCCCACTGTAAATTTGTCGAGTTAGTACTGAAGCGACACAATGGGGGGGAGAGACGGAGAGGTGAAATAGCCTACAGGAATAAGCCCCACGCCAGTCTCGTTGCAAAACTTGTTCATCTCCCTCTCTTCCTCTCTATATAGCAAGCTATAGCAGTTTTGCATCGACACGAACTTGGTCCACCCATTCTTCTCTGCAGTAAACTGCATTGTTGCAAACTGGTATGCAAACATGCTGCTGGCGCCAATGTAGCGTACTTTGTCGGCCTGGACTAGATCATGCAGAGCCTTCATTGTCTCTTCAACTGGGACTGTCTTGTCGAAGCGGTGGATCTGTAGAAGATCGATGTAGGGCGTTTGTAGGCGCTTGAGGGAGGCTTCGACGGCGGAAAAGATACCTTGGCGTGAAAGTCCTTTTTGGTTGACGTAGTCGACAGTCTTGTCGATATCTTGAAGCGCCAGGACTTCGGGGCTGTTCCCTTCTCGCACAGTTCCACAACACTTGGTCATTACAACCAATTTATGGCGCGGTATATTGTATTTCTTGATAGCATTGCCAATGATCTCTTCAGAGACGCCGTTGCTATATATATTTGCAGTATCCCAAGAGTTCAAGCCTCGATCGTATGCTGCTTTCAGTAGTGGAAGAGCCTCATCCTCCTCTATGACCCACTTCTGCCACCTCTTGTCCCCAAAACTCATACACCCGAATATTGGCACACTGACCCTCAGGCCACTTTTCCCAAGCTGTCTGTATTCTGCCTTGGGCACATTGGACTTGTCCGTGGTAGCCATTGAATAAGAGTGCTGTCGTGGCACAAATATGGAGGTTCTGAGTGGTATTGAGGATATGGGACGAGCGGTCTTGAAGCAGATAGTAGTTGTTCTATGCATGCTCGTGCCGTGTTGTTGTTAGGGGGAGCGGGGATCGGCTCGATTAGACATCTATAATGTACTGAAATAGCGGCTTATTCTGATCGTTGGTTGCCAAGTGTTACATCAGGTGACCCAACATCAAAACTTTTCGACCTCGCACTATGTTTTTGGCTGCGTTGACTCGTGCAAGTCGTTTTCTTCCGTTTAAACTATCATTCTTCCTTTTTCTTTCGCTTAAACTATCATTCTGATTTTTACAGTTCATTGAAGTCGTTGTATGAACATCAGATGATCAAAAATCACCTGATCGAACTGAAAAATTTCATTGATCTGTTTATTTGTTTACTTGTACATATTTGCATACTTTCATTATCTATCTGCATCTGTTGTTATTCTCATTGTACGCATATATATCAATCTTTATCTCTTTTTATGATTCTTTTTCATGTCTCAATGCATTTGTACTCACTGTGCTCATAATCATCTCATTCATGAATTTGTTGATTCTAATTCAACGCATGTTTTGAATCTTTGTTCATTCTGTTGTGTAAGTTCTGCTTTTATCTTTATTCAACTTTACTGACTGTTTTATGAACTTTCACTCAGTTCAGAAGATGTTCTCTTCAAGAGTTAGATTCAAATATCTCTGCAAATTCATCATGTTAATTCAAACATGCTCATGTTCATGCTACATTGATTCAATCATCTTCTTTATCTTCTTTATTAATCTTTATAAATTCTTCAAACTTTATACAGTCTTTTTCATCTTCTTTATCAATCTTTATAAATTTCTTAAACTTCATACAGCTTTTTCAACAGTCAACATCTGCTTCTTGCTCAATTAACATTTCTTGCAATGCTTATTGAGAACTCATAGTCAATTATCAAGATAATGAACATACTTTAAAATCTTTTATGAAACGTTGTTCACACTGTACAGCATTGCACTGAAAGTTCAAATTTATTTTCAATTTATATTTATATATCATCTGTTGTTTTAAAAATGATGAACTGCTAAATTCTTTATCAGATTTTTCGTCTTTGATTAAAAGTTTTTTCAAAGATGATACAGCTCAGTCAAAACATTTTCTAAATCACATTCAAGATTACAATCATGCGTTGATCTTTACATCTTGCATGTACATTGCAAATAAACATCTTGCACATCAACATAAAATTCAAGCATTTATTGTACAGAATGAGTTGTATCATCTGCAAAGATTTTTACATTCATCTGTTCAAGAATTATCATGCTTTACATAGCTTTACTTTCATGATTCTGCTCAGACAATCACTATGCGCTTGACTCAAAGTCTCACTCTTCATGAAAGTCTTTTAAAACAGCTGAACAAGATGATATAAGCATGTGAAAATTCGTTTATTAACATGTACAAGTCTGCACAAAAACTGCTCAAGACTGCTCAACAGAATATGAATTTTATACATGTTATTTTAAACTTGCAGCTTAAGTTGATAGTAGAACGTGATTTTGATCAACGATGTATGACTTTACTTATGATCAGTGAAGTTGCTGTGTTTATTTCAGATGAGTATAATGAGATTGAACATTGAAATAATGTTGTTGCAAAGTGTACAACTGTTGATGAAGAATCGCGATTTCATTGTATTAATCATGATAACATTGCATACTTTTCTTTACATTATGTACTATTCTTTTCTGAAGATAAATTGAGTTAACACTGAGCACTTCAATTGTGTAATGATGATCACTCATGTATAAAGACTCATTACAATCAATGTGCATGATTGTAATATCATCTCTTCAAAAGATCAAATCAGTACTTTGTTATACAGAGAGATTGATGATTGTTTCAGCAGTATATTGTTGATTGTTTTATCATTATTGATCAAAGTCAGTTGAAATTCTTTTGTCATAATCAAAAAATTATTCACGTAAATATTTACAAAGATCTTGCAGATGTAATTACTTAAAAAGATGATGACTTGAAGCTTATAAATCATTGAATGATTTTGTCATTAAGTTACATTGAAAAAAACAAATGAATGCAGCAGCTTTATCAGAATTTCATGATCATTGCTCATTATTTCAAAAAGTCTATCATGTTTGTAATGTATACTGCAAACTTACAATGATCTGACATTATAGTTGCATTTAAATTGAATCAGAGAGTCGAGAATTAATCAGATATAATCACATGAATCTTTCATAAGAAGATAAAGACTTTATTGCAAAATCTTAAAATTCAGTATGATTGATATCTTGACATCATATGAACTATTGAGTATCAGAAACGCGATTTATCTCATATACATATCTTACTGTTTCTGCATCAAGAGAATAACTTTCTTGAATGAGCTTGTGTGAATGAATTGATCTGTGCAAAGCTTTCAAATCTTACTGTTGATTTGAATAAATCTTTACAACGTATTGTTGAAAGTAAAATGACACATGATTCTTGCAAAGTTTGAAATTTTTCTGCATCATGCATGAAAAATAATTCAAAAGATTCTGAATGAATCTGTGAAAAGAAGTTTTCAAAGTCATATCAAATTGAAATTATAATTCAGATCAATGATTATTCTTTGTACAGAAAACATCAGAATGATCATATCTGAATAAAACATATGAATGATAAAGATGTTCATCTGAATAATACATGAATGATGTTATACAATCTCTATCTGACTCGCAAATATAATGCACATATTAATGTCAAAATCTGCAATTCTGTACAGATTATCAAGTATATTCATAAATACATGTACAAGACTGACAACGAGATTCATCTGTACATGATGTCAACTACAAATCTTTTGATTCTATTCTGTGTTCAAATAGAAGTCAAAAGAGTCAAGAGATCTCAATTCAACACAGTTCAAACGATGTTAGAACGTTGCGTGATCAGAAAAGTTGTTGTGCAGAGTTTTCACTCATGCGACAACATTCTTTCTAACAGTCACAATCGATCTATGAAGAAGATTAATGACATGTCGATGTCAGTAAGAGATGAAAAGATACTACTAGTGAAAAAGACAATTCAGGTGAAGAGTCTGCGAGTTGTGACTACAAGTGATTGAAGAATTTGCGACTCGTTGACTGCGTCGATATCGAAACGTCTTCATCACATCGACAGTGTCGTCGAGTAATTGATGAAAAGATATCAGATAGAATAGTCATTTCAAGTATTGAGAGACATGACTACAGTGTTCAAAGAAGTAGTGACTTGTCGATCACGCTGATATACTGAAGAAACTTGAGCTCATCTTCTTTACTTGATGTCAAGTCATTCATCTATTCACGTGAAAAATCGAGAGCTCAAGAGAACAATCAGAACACATTCTCTTTCATTGATCAGAGTCAAACATTGAACGATTGCGATTGCACGTCTATACTAACAATTCATTCAACGTCTATGTGACATAAGTCAAATCAAAAGAAGAAAAGAGTTACTCAGTACAATCACACTCTATCTTCTCATCGTGTGCATCTCTCTTTCATCACATATTTCTCTGCTCAATGAATGACAATCATTGAGTAAGAGAACACAGCTTTATGTACGTTACAATCACAAGCATCATGAGTGCAAAGAAAACGTCTTTCATCTTCGAATCGAAAATCGAATTGAAACATCGTTGTATAGAATATCGTCAATAAAGAGCAGAGCAAAGACGATGCATCATAATCAAACAGCACAGACACTTTCATCAAGAGTTTACTCGAGCATCACGCGCTGAATAGAAGCTATAGATTCATTACTTGATAACACAGTGTCAATCTCATTGTTTCAACTGCGTGAAGCAGTCGTATAAACGACGAGTGATTTTCTTTCTCAGAGAGTTTTGTTCACTCGATATAAGTAGCATAGAGTTTCTCATGAGTTGAGTCTAAATCAATGTCACAAGAGTGTATAAATTACAGTTACAGTTAAATACATGTACAAAGAAGAAGATTAAACAATCATAAAGTTAAAGAACAATTTGAACAAGATTATGTATCACTTGAATGATTATTATATTTCTTTGAATCAAACTGCATGAAATCTGTTCAAGTTTTACAGTCATATTGAGAGTTCTTTCATTATGCGTTTGATCATGCATCTTTTTGATGAGCAATCAATGTATTTTTCGAAGAATGTCACAGTGAAACAAATACAAATCATTTTGAATGAGATTGAAATGACGTTTATTGTATGATTTCAATATAATTAACAACATTCAAATGAACATGCACTTCTGTATCAAGAATTTTCAACTTATTACATTTATCAGTTGAAAAAAAAACAACGATACTGAACATTAAAGCAACAAGATATGATAATTGATCATATGTATCATTTCACTTCAATGCAGAAAGAAAAACATTATTTACGACTTTTTTTAACAACTGTACAAGACATTCAAAGCTTCAATGATATATGCATTGTTGACGAAGTACTGCATCTTACTTATCACTTCATCTGTACTGCTTTGCATTTGCTTGAAGATGATGATAAGTAAGTTAGTTGTTTCATTAAGATCATATATTTCTCTATGAATTCATCTTTACAAAGTCTGTTTATAATTGCTTTGATGCACAGTGATCTTGCAGATTCATATACATTATGAAAGAAATTTCATGTTGATCTTTGCAATAATTTATCTCGTTGTATGCATGAATTTTCTTTCATATCAATTGATTTCAAGAATTTACATCTTGATTATAAATTATATTTGATTGCAAAAATGCTGCAACAACATAATAAGACTTTTGCAAATTTCAGTCTATTTGCATCGATCTTGAATTGATTTGATAATATTATTTCTTTGACTGACAACAAGATTTATCTGTACATGATGTTAACTATGAATCTTTTGATTCTATTCTGTTTTGAATAGAAGTCAAAAGAGTCAAGAGATTTCAATTTGACGCAGTTTGAATGATGTTAAAATGTTGCGTGATCAGAAAAGTCATCATGCAGAGTTTTCACTCACACGACAACATTCTCTTCTAACAGTCACAATCGATTTACAAAAAGAATTAATGACATGTTGATGTCAGTAAGAGATGAAAAGATACTATTAGTAGAATAGTTGACTCAGATGAAGAGTCTGAGAATCATGATTATAAGTGATTGAAGAATTTGCAACTCATCAACTGCGTCAATATTAAAACATCTTCATCACATCAACAGTGCTGTTGAGTAATTAATGAAAAGATATCAGATAGAATAAATGAATCAAATGATGAGTCTTAAGTTTGTGACTACATGTGTTCAAAGAAGTAGTGATTTGTCGATCATGCTGATATACTGAAAAGACTTGAACTCATCTTCTTTACTTAACATCAAGTCATACATCTATCTATGTGAAAAATCGAGAGTGCATGAGAATAATCAGAATGCATCTCTACTATTGATCAGCTAAGCATCAAACAATTGCAATCGCACATTTATACTAACAATCTATTCAACGTCTACGTGACATAAGTCAAATCAAGAGAAGAAAAGAGTTATTCAATACAATCACACTTTATCTCTTCATTGTGCATGTCTTTCTTTCATCACACATTTCTCTGCTCAATGAATGATAATCATTAAGCAAGAGAACGCAGTTCTGCGTTACAATCACAAGCATCATGAATGCAAAGAAACATCTTTTTATCTTTGAATCAAGAATTGAATTAAAACATCGTTGTATAAAATATCATCAATGAAGAGCAAAGCAAAGATGATGCATTACAATAAACAGCACAGACACTTGTAAGAGTTTACTTGAGCGTCACGCGCTGAATAAAAGCTATAGATTTATTATTGATAACACAGTGTCAGTTTTATTGTTTCAATAATGTGAAGTCATTGTGTAGTCGATGAGCAATTTTCTCTCTCAGAGAGTTTTGTTCATTTGATACACATAGCATAGTTTTTCTCATGAGTCGAATCTAAATCAATGTCACAAGAGTGTATGAATTCAAATCAAAAATATTATTTCTCTTTTAATTTCAACAAAGCTTAAGTATGATCAGATTTGTTATGATTCTAGCTACGCATCTACGTTGATAGTTATGTTGATGACTATCATCGATTGCTTGTCGCTAGACTATAGAGTTGTTTCAAGGTCAACTTTATTCAGAATTAGCTTATGTTTCTCTGAGTCATATAAATAGTTGACTCTGCTCTTCTAGATACTTTTCTTTCTTAGAATTTATATACTCATTACATTACACTCATATGACTCGCTCTATGCTGATCTTTAACATTATATAAATGCTTCTTCATTACAGACAAAGTGAAATAATCTGCATTGACTCTCAAGTGTTTCTGTCGACTCTTCAACTCACTATCAACATTTGATCTAGTCGACTTGCAATCATCAGCAGCACTCATCTTTCTTCTCTTGTAAGCTGATTCAGCGAGAATAAACAAAAGATTCAAACTCGTGCGCTGATCAGCGAGTATAAACAAACGATCAAAATCATTCGACTAGATCAAAGATCAGCGAATTAATCATTCATTCAGATTCGCAAGAAATTCTTTGAATTTGTTGAATAATCAAACGAAATCAGTCTATGACTGTGTTAGAAGCCAGCATAGAGCGAGCCAATATGAGTGTCATTTAACTAGAAGATAAATGCTAAGAAAGAAAGATAACTACAGAAAAGAAGCTGACTACATATGTGTGTTTCTCAGCCGACGCTAGGCTCAATAGAGACTAGTCAAGATGACGAAGCGAGAATAGGTCTGACAAGACTAGAAGACTGAGTCTGACAAGACTAGAATCGTGACATTACTTTCTCTCTTCGACGATTCATGTTCGCATGAATGTATTTTCTGCTTGACTCGATTGATTGTTCAATCATGATTTCACAGACTCAGATCTGTTAAATTGTGATTGGTTGAATTGTCGATTAGCGTGATTTGTTCGAGTATCAAATATGAAAATCATCAACGACCTTCTGAGCGTTCATAAATTCATCGTCATCAGCGTTGTACCAATTAAGATCATTGTCATAGTCATTTCATTTGACTCTATACTGAAGTCATCTTCGATATCGACGAGAATTTAATATATCATCTATTTCTCACTCGTCTTCGTCGTTTACCACTATTGAACCTGAGAGTTCGTTCTTTTGACCAGGCAAGAAATCGTCGACGGCAGAGCGAAGCAGATCAGAATGAAATACATCATGAACATGCATAGACTCTGATAATTTCAGTTTATATGAAGAGTCGACAAGATCTAGATTGGTGAAAGAATCGAGCATTTTATCATTTAGCTTCTTGAAAGATCTCGCTGTAATGATGTTTCTTTCATTCAGAAACACTTTTGATTCAACCTTGTAATCAACTTCTTTTCTATGCTTATTGACTTGTTTCATCATTTGTTCTCGTGTTTTGACTAGCGACTCGCAAGCAAACTTCAGTGTTTTGTTCATATGTTCAGATATATTCTCGACTTTAGCCGTCTGCAAGCGTTCACGAAAACTTTCATATTCAATGACATCGAGTTCAAAGCTCATATGAGAATGAAAGTCTTTGTTTAGAAAGAAAGAGATCGAGAAGATGACTGAGAACAGAGCATTATTGTCGATGAACTCGATCATGAGTAGTAGCTTAGCTCAGTCATTCTGCATGTACAAACAGAAGAATCAAAGATATTTTTCGACGTTCTGATTGACTCGTTCACTTTGATCGTTGATCTGAGGGTGGTAGACTGTGAAGAGTCGAAGGTTAATGCCTAGTCTTTTGCAAAGCGACTTTCATAGAATGAAGGTAAATTGAGAGTCTCGATTCGAAACAATGAAATCGAGTAAATCGTGTATTTGATATATTCACTGAAGCATTAGCTCAGCTGTTTTTTCTGCTGTGATTCTCTCGTCATCAGTGAAGCAAGAAATATAATGTCGTTTCTTTGTCAATCTACATATCACTGTTAGTATGACGTTTTTGCC
>JAABUL010000801.1_pt1 | contig 65173 bp, 62 predicted proteins | sample 5559151 | NCBI WGS metagenome assembly JAABUL01 (sample SAMN10711876, study PRJNA513368) | rock metagenome | isolation source: Antarctica rocks | place: Antarctica: Victoria Land, Pudding Butte sud
TAATAAGAAAGCGTGCTCGTCATCAATGAGGAAGCGGCGAAGCCGCGCCCTCACTCTCGCCGGTGTCCGGTCAGTGTCCGGTCAGTGTCCGGGACACAGGCGGCCCAGATGCACCAGCCCTACTGTCACTGTTGCAATCAACGGAAACAGCCCACGCCCTAACCGGAACTCGTCGCGCAGAATGCGCCATGCTTTACAGCGGCGCACCCCAGGCTCGACGTAGACACGCTGCGAAGCCGCCAACCGGTTCTCATCCTTCTGCTGGGGCGTGAGTTCTTTGGCTTTCTCTCCCGCTTTGCCCCGCTTCTTCTTGTGGGGCAGCAGCATCTCCGGCACACCTTGGTAAGCAAGGTCGCCGCGCCGGGCGGCCTGCGGGTACTGCCCTGCCGCCGCGCTTTGCGCGTAGAGCGTCTTGTCAGGCAGCGGCCCGGGATACCCTGGCTCAATGGCAAGCACTTCCCCGTGCTTGTTGGTCACAATCTGCGTCTTGAGCGTGTGGCGCTTCTTCTTGCCCGAATAGAGCTTACGCTGGGCAGCAGGAGTAAAGCTTACGCTGGGCAGTGGGCAGGCTCGGACGTGCGATGGGCGTCTCGAAGCTGTCCACCAGAATCACGTCCAGCGTGTCCGGTGTCCAGGAAGGCTCCTTCTTTGTCCACTTCTTCTCGGCCTCGAAGCGGTGGGCCGGGCACAGGTCGCGCAGCAACAGCACCACGTCGTGAAAACTGTTCTCGCTAATGTCTGCGCTCACGCCGAACATCTGGCCGACAATGGCATGGGAGACGTTGTGGCGCAGGTAGACCAAAGTGAGCAGCACTTCCTGGTACGGGTGCAGTTTGCGGTGCCTGCCGCCGCCGGGGTTTCGCTCTGGCTTGGCCTGCTGTTGGGCCAAGCGGCGGGCGAGCAGTTCGGGTAGCACGGCGGCCAGAAGCGGGCTGAGTGCGGCGGGTTCGAGGCCAAAGAGGGCGCGAACCCGATCTTGAGGAAAGGATTGTAGTTGCTTGAGGTTCATGCCCCAATCTTCGGCAAACACAAACCAAATCTTTATTACACGGAGTATCTTGTGGATACTATTGTCAGCAAGCAGAAGGCCAACCCACGTTACTCTTACTACCTGCACGAGCAGAAAGAGATAGATGCTCTCGTTTACGCCCTTTACGGCCTCAACGCCGACGACATCCGCGAAGTGGAACTCTGGTACTGCCGCCGCTATTCCCTCCTCGCCCAAGCCCAAGGTATTCTGGCCGACGTGCAGCAAAAATACGCATCTCACCTCGCCCGCGCCGAAAGCCTCATGGCAATGCCCCCCGGCTACTGGAAGTCCCATCCCCTGCTGACGCAAATCGCCCAGGGTGAAACCGAAACGCAGGAACTCAAGGCAACCCTGGATGCCAATCTCCACACCGGGGCAAAAAGCGACAAGGCCGTCCACAAAGTCCTCCGCGCCATCGCCTCCTTCGCCAATAGCAGCGGCGGCACCGTCCTCATCGGCGTCGCTGACGACCTGCAAATCACCGGCCTGGCCCCTGACCTCGCCCATGTCAACCGTCACAACCTGGACGGCTTGCAGGATAAGCTGCGCAGTTTAATTGCCGACAAGCTCGGGCCACCACTGATTGGGAAAGTGCAGATTTCGTTTGAGCCGATGCCCGAAGGCGATGTCTGCAAGATCAACGTGCCCGCCGTCCCCAAACGCGACATCGTGTTTCTGGACAACGAAGTGCATATTCGGGACAGCAACGGCGCGCGCAAACTGGACGGCCCTGCATTGGCACACTGGATTCAGGAGCGAACGCGGGAATGACACGCAGCAGAATGTACGCAGCCTGAATGTAAGAATTGCCCTTGCCCTACTGACGCCACCGCGCCTAGAGACCTACTCAAAAGCCGCCGGGAACAGAGTGTTCCCGGCGGCTTCTTGCTGCCGGGGCGTTGACACAAACGGCAACAGCACACCCAATTCTCAAAGATGAGGCATGAAGCAGGAACGGGGCAAAGCCAGGCACATCTTGAGGCAAGCGCAGCAGAGCGTCAATACTTTAAGGGCAAAATTCTCACCACATGAGAAAAATAAGAAATAGCCTGGTTGTTATCCCAGCGAACTGCTGTTCCCTCGCATGAACGCGATATAATGAACCCAATGGAGGACAGCATGGCAACAGACACAATGATGAAAGCAGGCAAAACAGAAGGGCGCAAAACGAAGTCAGTCGCCCGCCACATTCCCACGGCCGCACGAGCCTTGATGGGGCTTATCTTCTTCGCATCCGGCATCTTCGGCCTACTCACTGCCTTAGGCATTGTGCCTCCGCCCTCGGCTCCCATGCCCGCAGAGGCGGCGGCGTTTGCCGGGGCATTGGCGAAGACAGGCTACATGATGCCGCTGACCAGCGGGATAGATTTGGTGGTCGGAGCGCTGCTGTTGTCAAACCGTTTCGTGCCGCTGGCGCTCGCTCTGATTGCGCCGGTCATCGTCAACATTGTCGCCTTCCATGCCTTCCTCGCGCCTTCTGGGATTGGTATTGCTGTGGTTGTCGCGGCCCTGGAAATCTATCTGGCCTGGGCGTACCGGAAGGCATACCGCCCCATGCTCGCCCCACGGGCAGCAACAGATGCAGCGTAAAAGGAGCACGATTTAAGATGGACATGAAACTTGAACTTGTGCCGATACCAGTCACGGATGTAGAACGCGCCAAGGCATTCTACGTGGAAAACGTTGGGTTTGACTTAGATCATGATGTTCAGCCGAGTGACACGATGAGAGTCGTGCAATTAACACCCCCTGGGTCGGCTTGTTCCATCGTCATCGGGACCGGCATACCCGAAGTTTCCGGTATGGAGCCTGGCTCAGTCAAGGCGCTGCATCTGGTCGTCGCGGACATCACTCAGGCTCGCGAAACGCTCTCAAGCCGTGGCGTTGCCATGGGCGAGGTCATTGACCTCGGGGGCATCAAATACGCTCACTTTAACGATCCCGACGGCAACTCGTGGCTGCTGCAGGAGATCCCGGCCCGATTTTAAGACACCGACGACACACAAGGAGACAACGATGACACAGATTAACGCTTACCTCGGATTCAACGGCAACTGCCGCGAAGCCATGACGTTCTACAAGGAATGTCTGGGAGGGGAACTCACGCTGCAAACGGTGGAAGGAACACCGATGGCCGAACACATGCCGGCGGAGGCCGGGCATAACATCCTGCACTCCACCTTAACGAATGGCGATTGGACGCTGATGGCGACCGACATGGCGCGAGGAGAACGGATTAATGGAAATACAGTTTTTTTGTGTCTCAATTGCAGCAGCAAAGAAGAAATTGAGACGCTGTTCTTCAGTCTTTCCTCGGGCGGTGAAGTGATAGACCCGTTATCAGAGCAGTTCTGGGGCGGGACCTTGGGGGGACTGACCGATAAGTTTGGCATGAACTGGATGCTGAACTACGAGAAAGACGCAGAAAAGTAACGCCAGCCGAAACAATCCCGGCCGCCAATGACTTCAGGAGGAGAACCATGCCGAAGACCATCCAGGACTTTCTTGCCGACGCCACGCAAAAAGCGTCCGCAGACTTGACCACAGCTTTCCTGTGGAACATGACCTACCATGAGGGACAGATCAACTATATCGCGCCCATCCTGGGCTGCCTGGAATAAAGAGTTTTTCAGTGACAAAACATAAGGACAGCACAATGCAAGACACCATCAGCCAGACCAAAGCGCAATTCATCCGCACGAAAGAGCGAATGGCGCATGCCCTTGCGACCACGCCCGACGATAAACTCCAATGGTCGCCCTCGCCAACCGCCCGAACGCCTCTCCAGCAAGCCGCCCATGCGGCCATGTCCATTCCCGCCATCCAAGACATGCTGCTCGGTAAACCCTTCCCCTATGCCAGCACTGCCGAATATGACGCTGTGCTTCGTATTGCCGAGAAAGAACTGACAACCCGCGAACAAGTTCTCGGCCTTTTGGAACAATCCAGCGTCCAATATCTTGCCTGGCTCGATACGCTGACGCCTGAGCAGCTTGCATCTATAGTTCATCCGCCCTTCGGCCCTGCCGTCCCGATGGCAGCAGGCATCACCTTCCCGACCTATCATCTCAGCAGTCACATCAGTCAGATCGACTATATTCAGACGATCTATGGCGATCACAACTGGCATATACAAACCTAAAGCCAAGATTAGCCACAAACAAGCTTCGGCCCGAGACAATGCCTCAGGCCGGAGCGGATCTTCAGAAAGGAAAGTACCGATGACACAGAACGAAACGCCCCAGCCGAAAGTGGTGTCGCGAGACGAATGGCTCGCCGAGCGCAAGGCGCTTCTAGCCCAAGAGAAAGAACTCACCAGGCAGCGGGATCGGGTCAGCGCCGAGCGGCGCAGGCTCCCGATGGTGAAGGTCGAGAAAGATTATGTATTTCACGGGCCGGAAGGAAAGCGGAGATTGGCCGACCTATTCGCCGCCCGCCGCCAGCTCATCGTGTACCACTTCATGTTCGACCCAGCGTGGGACACGGGCTGCTCAGGCTGCACGGGCTATGTGGACGCCTTGGGGGACCTATCCATGCTGAACGAGCGCGACACGAGTTTCTTGCTTGTCTCCCGTGCTCCGCTGTCCAAATTGGAGGCCTACAAGGCGAGCAAAGGGTGGCGCATCCCGTGGTACTCCTCCTACGGCAGCGAGTTCAACTACGACTTTCATGTCACGCTCGACAAGAGTGTTGCGCCAATCGAATACAACTACCGGGGCACAGCGGAGATGAAAACGCCAATTGAAGGGGAAGAACATGGCCTGAGCGTCTTCTTCCGCAGTGGGGACGACATCTTCCACACCTATTCCTCCTACGCCCGAGGCACCGAAGACCTCACCGATGCCTATAACCTTCTTGATACGACCCCCTACGGCAGGCAGGAGGATTGGGAAGAATCGCCACCAGGGTGGCCCCAGCACCCAACATATGGGTAGCGATACGTTGGGTGCAGAGTGGCAGCGGCATCTGCGCCTCTTTTAGCAAAAAGCGCAGATGCCGCCAACGGATGGCTGACACAGTTATCATCGTTTGGTTTGATTTATTAGCCGCGCGCATATTTTCCTCTTCTCGTGCTCGCTGCGTTGTCTAGGCAAATGACAGCGTGAGCACCCTGCTGGCTGCCGGGGTTTCCTCTCAGCGAAAGCAAAACAACGCTCTAGGCGATTGAACATTGCCCCTCGTCGTGCGTCTCTCTCCCTGCCGGCGCTTGAAACCAAGCGCCCAATCAAACGCAGGAGAAAATCAATGCAAAAGCAAATGTGGGGAATCGCAGCGGCAGTCGCGGCCGGCCTGGTGCTGGCGCTGGGCCAGCCGACGCTTGCCAAAGGGCAGCATCAGGGCGGACGCATGGGGAAAATGGCGGCGGCATTGGGGCTGACCGATGCGCAAAAGGCGCAAATGACGCCGATTATCCAGAGCGGACGCCAGCAGGCAAAGGCGGTTAAAGCCGACACGACGCTGTCGCCGGAAGACCGCAAAAGCAAGCTGAAGGCCATCCGCAAAAACACCATGAGCCAGGTTGGCCCGCTCCTGACCCCAGATCAGAAGCAGAAGCTGCTGGCGATGCGCCACCATCGCAAAGAGGCGCAGGGCGTGGTTCCTGCCGCGAAGCCCGCCTTTTAGAAATAGACCGGGTATCTGCACAGCGCCCCAGCAGCCGATCCTAGTCTGCCGGGGCGCTGTTTTTGGCGGGGAACAATCGCCGCGTGTACGCAGTAAAGACGAACATGACACGTTTTCTTTTAAGCGCGGCGTTGATGCTGGGATCTGGGGCGGGCAGCCTGGCCGCGCCCGCGCCCGCACTGCGTGATCTTGATGGCGTGCTGCGCCAACCCCTCGCGGCCCCGCAGGGGCGTGGCGTGGCACTGCTGTTTATCGCGGACGACTGCCCGATTTCCAACAGCTACGCGCCGGAGATCAATCGGCTGGCGGCACGGGCGGCGTCCCATAATATGCCGTTTTACCTGGTCAACACAGACACGCATGTGACCGTGGAGGAAGTCCGAAAGCATGGGCAGGAGTATGGCTTGACCTGCCCTACCCTGCTGGACCCCAAGCATGTGTTAGCCAAATATGCGGGGGCGACGGCGACGCCGGAAGCGGTGGTTTATTCGCCAAACGGCACGCTGGTATACCGGGGGCGCATTGACAATCGGTATGTGGACTTCGGCAAAGTGCGGCCCCAGGCGACGACGCACGATTTGCGGGCCGCGCTGGATGCGTTTTGGGCGCACAAGCTTGTCCCGCCGCGTGAAACCAAGCCTGTCGGGTGCTACATCTGAAACGCGTGCGGGTAAACTGATCTTATGAAGCACCGAATTGGAATTGCCGCTACTGCCCTGCTGTCCGTTGTCGTGCTGGGAGCGGCTTTCCCGCCGCGCCCGGTCGCGCAGGCAGCGGCCCCGTCTGCCCCGGCGGCGCCGACGTTTGCGCGGGATGTCGCTCCCATTCTTTACCAGAACTGCGTCACCTGCCACCGAGCGGGGCAAGTGGCCCCGTTTTCTCTGCAAACCTATGACGATGCCGCCCCCCGCGCCCGGCAGATCGCCGATGTCACGCAAAGCCGCTATATGCCGCCCTGGAAGGCCGCTGCGGGCTATGGCGACTTTCACGGCGCGCGCCGCCTCAGCGCGGGGCAGATCGCGACATTAAAATCGTGGGCCGTGCATCACGCGCCGCAAGGGAACAGGGCAGACCTGCCGCCCGCCCCGCATTTTGCGTCGGACTGGCAGATCGGCACGCCGGACTTAGTTGTAAAGATGCCGCAGGCGTTTACCATTCCCGCCGACGGCCCTGATGTGTATCGGTGTTTTGTGGTGCCGCTGCCCGCAGGCGTCCGGCAGTATGTGACTGCGCTGGAGTTTCGCCCGTCCAACCACCGGGTTGTGCATCACGCAATTTTGTATCTGGACAGCAGCGGGGTCGCGCGTAAAAAAGAAGCGGCGTCGGGCGGTGTCGGCTTCCCGTCGTTTGGCGGGCCGGGCTTTCTGCCCAGCGGCATCCTGGGCGCGTGGGTGCCGGGCACAGTACCGGAGCCGCTGCCGGACGGCGTGGCGCGCGCGCTTCCCGCCCGCAGCGATCTGGTGATCCAGATGCATTTCCACCCGACGGGCAAAGTGGAGACCGAACAGTCCGAGGTTGCGCTTCAGTTTGCCAAAGCGCCGCCCAAAAAGGTCGTGGCGGGTATTCTTCAGGGCACCTTCGCATTAAACATTCCCGCAGGCGATGCAAACTATGCCGCCCATGACTCGTTCACTGTGCCCATCGACTGCGAGGCGATTAGCATTCAGCCGCACGCGCATTTGCTGTGCAAAGACATGCGCGTAACCGCCATTTTCCCCAATGGCCGGCGCGAGCCGATGATCTGGATCAAAGACTGGGATTTCAACTGGCAGGGCGCATACCAGTATGCACGTCCTGTGCATCTGCCCAAAGGCACGCGCCTGGACATGACCTATACCTATGACAACAGCGCAAGCAACTTCCGCAACCCAAGCACGCCGCCCCGCCGCGTGACGTTCGGCGAGCAGACCACGGACGAGATGGCCCTCAACGGCATTGAAGTGGTCGCCGATAACGAGGCCGACCTGCCCATCCTGCGCCGCGCGGTCGGCACGCATCTGCTCGCCCAGGTGATGCTGGCACGGGCCGCCCGTGCCGATCCGCACCCGGCCCGGTAAGTTCTCCGGTCAATGACAGTTCTCACCCGTCGCGTCCGTTCTTTAGGCACCTTCCTCTGCCCCTCTCTTGCCCATTCCACTCTTCTTTCCATCGTCTTCTTTCCATCGGCATACTCTCCATAACGAGCGGCAGGCCTAGAATGTGTGATACAATACCCCTGTGAAAGTTATTCCCCTGCGCCGCTGGTCGGCATTACTCAGCCTTTTGCTTCTGTCGTGCGTTTCCGTGCAAGCCGCCACGTCCGGCGCACGCGGCGAAACACTGGCATCGCTGCTTGCCAAACACCGGCAGGCGAGCATGACAGCCGTTGCCCGGCGCGACACAGTGCCCACCCAGACCGTCTATGCTCTGCAAGCGGGCGAGATGACCGGGACGCTCACGCAGTGGATGGCCCCCAAGAAAAGCCGCGTGGAGATGGCGCTCGGACCGCTGCGCCAAACCGATGCCGACGACGGCGTGACCGCCTGGCAGCAGGACGCGACCGGCAATGTGCGCATCGTCCGGGACAGCGAGCGGGCCGAAACCCGCGCCGCAGAAGGCTTTTCGCTGGACAGCTACGACCCGCTGCGGCAGGGCGCGGGCGGGCATGTCTCTTTGCGGCCCGAACGCGAGGCAGGCACAGGGGATTATGTTTTAGACCTACGGCCTGCCGTCGGCCCAAGCCAAACGGTTTACCTGGACCCGCAGACGTTTCTGGTGCGCAAGCTGATTGCCAGCAAGGGCGGACTGACGGGCACCATCTCGATTGATGCCTATACGACCGTGGCCGGGCAGAAAGTGCCTTCGCACCTTGCCATTACGTATGCCGGGCTGCCCCTTGTCGTCAATGCCCACTTGGTGCAGGTCAAGCGCCTGGCCCAAATGGACATGGCTCTGTTCGCCGTGCCCAAGAGCGCGCGTGACTTTGGGTTCCTCAGCGACAGCGGGGCGGGGCCTGCCGTTGTGCCGTTTCAAACCATCGGCGGGGAGATCGTTGTCCCGGTGAAGGTGAATGGGCAAGTGCGCCGCTTTGTGCTGGACAGCGGGGCAGGCAGCAGCTTTATCACCGCCAAAGCCGCGCGCGCCTTGGCCCTGGATATGTCCGGCAGCGTTCCGACCCTGGGCTATGGTAAGTCCCTCTCTTCTGTTGTCGCAAGCCATGCTCGCCTGGAAGTGCCGGGCGGGGTCTGGATGGACGGCCAGAGCTTATCTGTGCTGAGCGATCCAAGCCTTGCGCAAATGCTGGACGCGCATGGCGGGATTGACGGCGGCATCGGCTACGACCTGCTGGCCCGCTTCACTGTGACGGTGGATTACAAGCGCCAGACTTTGACGTTTAGCCTTCCTGCCCCGCACGCTCCCCTGCCGCCCGGCGCGACCATCCTCCCCTTGTTTCTGGCAAACCATGTGCCGACGATTGCAGCGACCCTGGGCGACAAGCATCAGGGGCGCTTTCTGGTGGATACCGGCGACAGCGGCAGCGTCCATTTGTACGCGCACTTCGCGCGGGCTGCGGGCTTGTGGAGCACTGCGGGCACAGGGCAGACACAAACAGGCAGCGGCATCGGCGGAACCGTGATGGAACAGCCTCTTTTGGGGCAGGCATTGACCCTGGGCCGGACACGCCTGGACAACATTCAGGTCGCGGTCGGGCAGGGGCCGGGCATGTCCGAAGTTTCTCTGCTGGCGGGCGGCATCGGCAACACGGTTTGGAACAACTTTCGCCTGACGTTTGATTATGCCGACCAGCGCCTTCTCCTAGAGCCGGCCGGAAGCGACACGCCTGCCGCGCAGACTGTCACCCCTCCTGCCAGTGACTCGGGAACCATGCTTGCGCCCACGGCAGCCCTGTCTCCCACGGCGGCAAATCCCGTGTCGCCCACGGCAAACGAGCAGGGCGTCGGCACAGCAGTCTCGCCGCTCGCCCGGATTGTCGGGGAGCCGCTTTTGCTGCTCTTTACGGGCCACGCACACAACAACTCGCATCACGTTTATGCCACCGCACAAACCGTCCTTTCTACGGCAGCCGCAACGCGCACGGTTCTTGCCAGGCACCTGGCGGCGCTGGGCGGCGCAAAGGCCATAGCCGCCATCACCAGCATTCGCGAAACGCAGACGGTGGAAACCGGCGGCATCAAAGGCACCGTGGTCACAGTGTATGCCGCGCCCAACAAAGAATTTGACCATAGCCAGCTCGGCGGCGGCGTGGTGGACACCAGCGAAGGCTTTGACGGCAAAACAGCCTGGCGCCGCGACACCAACGGCAACGTCCGGCCCCTGGGCGGCGATGAGACCCGCGAGCTTAAACTTCAACTGTATATTGACACCAATTCGTATGTGATGCCACAGTTCGGCATTCCCGGCAAGGTCTCGCTGCACCCGCAGCGCGAAGACAAAACCGGCAATTACGTGCTGGACATTCTGCCCGAAGGCGGCAAGCCCAGCACGCTTTACCTGGACCCGCGCAGTTATCTGATTGTCAAAGAGCAGCATTTAGACGATAACGTGCCCATGACCACCACGTTCTCCGACTACCGCCGCGTGGAGGGCGTGATGTACCCCTTCAAGCAGCGCACGACCAATGGCGCCGCGCGCTATGACATCCTGGGCCAGATTACCAAGATAGAAAACAACGTGGCGGTGCCCGCTTCGCTGTTTGCGCCGCCGACGACCGCGGGCAGCAAGACGCAGTTTCTCGTGCCGGGGGCAGCGACTGCCACCGTTCCGTTTGACATGGACAATGGGGAAATCAGTCTGCCGGTGCGTATCAACGGCACGTATGCCCGCGTCTTTCTGGACAGCGGCGCGAGTGGATTGGCATTGTCCGCCAAAATGGCGGATGCGCTCAAGCTGAAGCAGCAGGGCGTCCTGGAAGCGCGCGGCTACGGCGGCTCCACGGACCTGCACCCGGTGCGCATTGGGACGTTTGACATCCCCGGCGCGGTGCGCCTTTCCGATCTTGCGGCAGTCTCTCTTGCTCTGCCCGATGGCTTTGACCGGAGCCTGGGCGACCCGCTGGCCGGCTTTATCGGCTATGACCTGCTGTCCCGGTTTGTCGTGCGCATCGACTATCATGCCCGCAGGCTGACCTTGACCGCGCCCAGCGCATTCCATCCTACGGCAGCCGATGGCAGCCCGCTGCCGCTCAACTTAGACAACGATATTCCCAGTGTCACCGCGCAGTTTGACACGCTGCCGCCCGCGCAGTTTCTGCTGGACACGGGCGACGTGAGCGCCCTGCGTTTGTATGGGCCTTATGTCACCCAAAACAATCTCAGCGCCAAATACCCCAAGCAAATCCCGTCGGCGGGCGGCGGCATCGGCGGCGAGTCGCGCTCGCTGCTGACGCGCACGCAGGCGCTGACCATTGCGGGCACGACCCTGCATGGCCTGCCGACCGAGTTTTCCCTGGATGCCAAAGGCGGGGCATCGCAGGTGCTGGCCGGGTCGTTCGGCTCGCAGGTGCTGTCGCACTTTGTGGTAACATTTGACTATCCGCATGGGCGCGTCTTCTTCGCGCCGACGGCCAATGCGAGCCAGCCGTTTGACACCCGCACGTTTGGCATGATTATTGCACAGCAAAACGATGTGGCAGGCAAGCCGCACATGTTTGTCGTCAATGTGGACGCGGACTCTCCCGCCGCGCGCGCGGGCGTGGCCGTCTACGACCAAATCCTTGCCGTGGACGGTCAGCCTGCGCTGAAGCTCGGCCTGGCTGAAGTGCGGCGCATTCTTTCCCCGGCAAACAGCGATGTCTCGCACGCGCTGGATTTGCTGTCCACGGCGCGCGTGCAGCGCACCGTCACCGTGTCTTTATACGACCCTCTTTCGTAAGTGCGTGCCGCCCGCCGGTTCCTGCTCAATTGGAGCGAAAGGTATCTTGAGTTCGTGAAACGCAGTTCTTTTCTCCGCCCCGCACTGGCGGGCATGACCCTGGGCGCGATGCTTGCGCTTCCCCTGTCTTCCCATGCCGACAATCGCCCGATGCCGAGCTTACAGGAAGTGCTTGCCCGCTGCCGAGCCGCCGCTGCCCCTCTCCCCGGTCAGGCGGCGGTCGCAACTCAGCGCATTGCCGGCGCCACAGAGACCGGCGGCCTGCATGGCACGTATGTTTCCTTTTATAAAGCCCCCGACAAGCATTGGGAAGAAGATAAACTCGGCATCCTGGACGAAGTTTCCGGGAGCGACGGCAAGGTTTCCTGGCAGCGCGACACCAACGGCAACGTGCGCCTGCTGTCCTTCGAAGAGCAAAAAGACGACCATACCGACACTGCCGTCAGCACGCACGCCTTTGCGGATGCCGCTGCGTTTCCCGGCAAAGTCGCCCTGCGCCCGCAGGCCGAGGCCAAAACAGGCTGTTATATTCTGGATGTCACGCCTGCAGACGGCAAGCCGACCACGCTTTTTCTTGATCCAAAGACGTTTTTGGTAAGCAAAGAAGAACGGCAGGAAGACAGCCGGATGACGACCAGCACGTTCAGCGATTACCGCATTCTGGGAGGAAAGATGCGCGCGGCCACGCGGCGTACCCATTCCGGCGCGCGCAAGTATGACGCTCTGATCACGATCACAAGCGTGGACACCAACATTGATGCCCCCGATGCCATGTTTGCGCTGCCTGCCACCACCAACAATTACCAATGGGTGACGCCGGGCGCGACTTCCACCACCCTTCCTTTTGACTATTCCGACAAGAGCATTTCCCTTTATTCTGCCATCAATGGACGCCCCACCTACATGGAGCTGGACAGTGGCGCGGGCGGTGTTGCCATCTCTAAAATCGCCGCCGACCAGCTTCGCCTCGCCCATGCGGGCACGTTTGAAGGGCATGGCTACGGCGGCAGTGTTGACCTGTCCCCCATCAAAATGGACACCTTTGAGCTTGTGGGCGGGGTTGTGTTTTCCAATCTTTCCGCGACTTCCCTGCCGCTGTTTGAAGATTACGCCTACTATGAAGCCGTGCCGACCATTGGACTCATGGGCTACGATTTGCTGTCACGCTTTGTGGTGCGTATCAACTACGAGACGCAGCTGCTGACGCTGATCGACCCTAAGACATTCCAGCCGACCGCCGCCGACGGCACGCCGCTGGCCCTGGATTTGAACGACAACACCCCCAGCGTCCTGGCCTCGTTTGACGGCCTGCCGCCCGCACGGTTTCTGGTGGATACAGGCGACTCCGGCTCAACAGTCATGCTGTACGGCCCCTATGTCGCCGACAACCATGTGGCTCAAAAATATCCACGCGGCATGGACGGCAGCGGAGAAGGCGTCGGCGGGAGCTTCAAAGAGCGGCATGTCCGGGCGCATTCGTTTGCCATCGGCGGGGTCACGCTGGACAATGTCCCCACCCAGTTGTCGCTGGATGCCAAAGGGGCGGGCGCATCGCGCTTGCTGGCGGGCGCATTGGGCACGGACTTTTTGTCCCACTTCACAGTGACGTTTGATTATCCCCACAGCCGCGTCTTTTTCGCCCCCAATGCACAGACGCACAAGCCGTTTGACACCCGCACATTCGGCGTGTATGTCGTTGAGGTGCCCGACTTGACCGCCGCGCACAAAACCCAGATGGCGCTGTTTGCAGACAACAAAGCCCCCGCGCGGAACGCCGGACTGATCCCCGGCTCTACTCTGGTCAAAATTGATGGTCAGGATGCGCAAAAGCTAGGCATCGGCGAAGTGCGCCGCCGCTTGTCCCTGGACGACGGCAAAGACTCCCATGACCTTCTGGTGATCGGCCCTGCCGGGGGCACGGGCCATGTGAAAATCACCCTATACGATCCCCTGCCGCCCTTGAACGCCAAGTGACGGCTGGGGGCTGGTCACCCCTGTTTCCTTGATTCACTTTGGGCATTGCATCGGCGCAGCAAAGGCGTTCTCACGGCATACCAACGACGGAAGAAATTGTTCCGTCGTTGGTATGTGCTTACCACGCCGAAGCAATGCTGATGCAGCGCGCCGGCAACACGGCTTCTGCTTATGCTGCACATACGCAATCTGACCAAGCGCTACGGCGACTTTGTGGCGGTTCAGGGTCTGACACTGGACGTTCACGGAGGCGAGATTGTCGGGCTGCTGGGGCCGAATGGGGCGGGCAAAACCACCACCATCGGATGCCTGACGACTTTGCTTCAGCCGACGGCGGGAACGCTCACGTTGGGCGGGCATGACGTGGCGCAAAACCCCGAAGCTGCCAAGCGGGAGATGGGCTATGTGCCCGAAGCGCCTAACCCCTATGAGATGCTGACGGTGTGGGAGCATCTGCGCTTTGTGTGCGGGGCGTTCGGCTGCCCGGAGCGCATGGCGGACGCGGACGCGCTGCTGAATCGCCTGGACCTGTGGGGCAAGCGCGCGGATTTGGCGTCCAGCCTGAGCAAAGGCTTGAAGCAGAAGCTGGCTTGTGCCTGCGCGTTTATCCACCAGCCGCGCTTTTTGTGCTTTGATGAACCATTGATTGGGATTGACCCCAAAGGCGCGCGCGAGCTGAAAGACATGCTGCGGGAGCGGCGCAATGACGGCGTGGCGGTGCTGGTGTCTACGCATCAATTGGACACGGCGGAGCGGCTGTGCGACCGCGTGATCATTTTGAACAACGGCGCGGTGGTGGCGCAGGGCACAATGGCCGAGCTGCACGCGCAGATGGCGATGGGCGAGGGCACGACTTTGGAGGAGATGTTCCTGCGGCTTACCGAAGGCGAGGCTTAAGCGCATGCGTGCCCTGCTGCGGCTGTCCGGGTGGCAGATGGCGAATGCGGTGCGGCAGGCGGGGCGCGACCCGCGCCGCTGGGTTCCCGCACTGCTGGTCGGCGCGTTTTTTTTGTTTCAACTGCGCTCGCTGTTTATCAGCGGCGTGGCACTGCCGCCGGAGTTTGTCACGGTTTTGCGGGCGCACCTGGGAGCGGTGCAGGCGGGCGTGTTCCTCGCCCTGTGCCTCACGGCGCTCTCCTACATCAATCAAGGACTAACGGGCGGCGTGCTGTCGTTTTCGCCGCCGGACATTGGGTATCTGTTTCCCTCTCCTATCGGGCGAAGAGCGGTGCTGCTGGCGAAGCTGCCGTCTGCGCTGGGGCCGCTGCTGCTGACACTGGGCGGGGAAGCGTGGGCCTTTCGTGCATTTGTCTGGCTGCCGCTTGGGGGCGGGGCGGCGGGGCAGGCGAGTGGAATAGCGGCTGTTGGGGCGGCAGCGCTGTGTGTCGGCGGCTGGCTGAATCTCGCAGTGGCGATTGAACTCATCTTCGGCATTGGGGCGCATGCGCGCTGGCAGAAGATACTCAACGCGGGCGTGTTTTTGCTGGTCGGCCTCATTGCATGGATGGGCTGGAAGCATGGCCTGGCGGGACTGACGGCGCTGACCGAACGCGGGCCGCTGTGCTGGCTGTTTTTGCCGTGCCGGGCGGCGGCGCAGGCGGTGATGGCTCCCCTCGTTGGGGCGAGCATTCCCCGATGGACATGGCCTCTGCTGGCACTATGGTATGGGCTGACCCTGACTTTACTCTTTGCGCGCAGGGACAACTACTACGAAGCCGCCGCGCGGGGAGCCGCCCTGCTGCAAAAGCGGCGGGCGGCGCAGCGCGCAGGCCGGATGTTTGGGACAGGCGCGGACAAGGGCGGGCAGACGCGCACCGACGGCAAGCCGTACAGCCTGCCGCCGTTTGGGACGGGCGGCATGGCCTTGCTATGGGCGCACCTGGCGGCGGCGGCCAAGCGTCCGCTGCCGAACGTTGTCATTCCCCTCATAGGCGGGATTGTCGCGGCGGGCGCGTGCGTGTGGGGGGCGCATGCCGCCGCGTCCACCACGCCCGGCATGGACGCAGACGACGACCTTTCCGTGGCGTTCCTGGTGCGGATGTGTGTCGTCGTGTATGTGTATGCGTTTGTCTTCACAGTCGGCCTCAGCCATTACCAGCACAGCCTTCAAAGACAAACGCTGGTGCGTCCCCTGCCCCTGCCTGCCTGGCAGGTGGTGGCGAGCGAAACCGGCGCGCGGGCCGTGCTGAACAGCCTGCCCGCCTGGACATTCGCATTGACACTCGCGGTTTTGCATCCCAAAGGCTGGGCGTCGCTGATGCTGCCGCTGGCCGTGACCCTGCCCGCGTTTATCTGCTGTCTCAATCTTATCTTGATGCGTGTCGCGCTGTGGTACCCTGATACCTCTGATCGGGTGCAGATGTTTACGGCATCCACGGTGCAGTTTTTGCTGCTGGGGCCACTGCTTCTGCTGCTGGGCGGGCTGCAATCGCTTCCCGGCACGCTTGCCGCCCACAAAGCAATGCTGCCCGTGCAGGCAGCCTGGCTCGCGCCGCTGCTTTTGCTTGCGGGCTGCATCGCAAGCGCGGGCGCGCTGCTGCGCTGGGATGTTGCGAGCTATGCGCGCTTTGAACCGACCGAGGGAACTGCGCGCCGTGCAACTTTTCGTGCCTCATCCGTGTCTCATTTATTGCGCCTTATGAAGAACAAAATCCGTCCGCTCATCATCACTGTCGTGATTCTGCTCGCGCTTTTGCTGGCCGGGACGCGCGTTGCAAAGAACCTGCACAAGCCGCCGCCCCCGCCGCGCACCGCAGCGGCACGGCTTGGCGACATGCAGGTCTCGGTCTCGGAAAGCGGCACGGTGCAGCCCGTAGACAAAGTGGACGTGAAAAGCAAAGTCGGCGGACGCCTGCTGTCGGTGCCCATCGTGGAAGGGCAGCGGGTCATGCGGGGACAGCTCATTGCCACCGTAGACCGTTCGCAGATCGACCCGCAGATTGCCGGGCTGCGTGCCCAGCTCGCGCAGGCGCAGGCGCGGCTTCAGCAGAGCATTGCCGCCTATAGCCTGCAAGTGGCCCAAAGCCGCATGGCTGTGGCTCAGGCCCGCGCCGGACTGCACACGTCCCAAACGCACCTGGGCGTGGTCGCCGCCCCCGCCCGCACCCAGGATTTGGCCCAGCAGCAGCAGGCGGTCACCCGCGCCCAGATTGAACTCGTCGATGCCCAGCGCACGCGCACGCGCCGACTGGCCCTGCTCGCCAAAGGCTTTGTCTCGCAGTCCGATGCCGATGCCACGCAGGTCGCCGTGGACACCGCCGCCAGCACATTGGCGTCGGCCCAGCAGCAGCTTGCCCTGCTGCAAGCGGGCGCTCGGCCCGTAGACGTGACCGACGCCCGCGCGCAGGTCGCTTCGGCCCGCGTTGCCGTCCAAACCGCGCAGGCCAATCAGGGCCAGAACGCCGTGGCGCTTTCCGCTATCGCCCAATCCCGCGCCGCTATTGCGCAGACGCAGAACGATCTGGCCCAATTGGAAGTGAAGCTGGCCGATACCCATATTGTCGCCCCGGCCGGCGGCATCGTCTTGAAGAAGTACCGGCAGGTGGGCGAGATTGTTCAGGATGCCACCACGGGCTTTTCCGATACGCAGTCGCTGGTCGCGACCCTGGGCAGCAAATTGGAGGTGCGCGTGGGCATCAATGAAGTGGATATTCCTCAGGTGCGCGTCGGCCTGCCGGTGGCGCTCCGCGTAGACGCCCTGCCCAACACAACTTTCGTGGGCTATGTCACCGAAATCGCGCCCGCGTCCTCCAATGCCTTCGCGGATGCGAATGCGGGCAGTGGCAGCAGCGCAAGCGGCATCGCCAAGTTCCTGGTCAAAGTCGGCTTGGACAAAGAAGATCCGCGCCTGCGCCCCGGCATGACCACCGATGTGCAGATTATCAGCGCCCGTCACGCGCATGTCGTCTTGGTTCCACTGGAAGCCATCAATAGCGCGGGAAGGACCGCCCAAGTCACGGTTCTCACGGCCCGCAATATCAAACAGCCGCGCACGATTACTCTCGGCCTGCGCAACGACACCGATGTGGAAGTGACGCATGGCCTGAAGCCGGGCGACAAGATTTTGATTGTTCCCGTGGATGCCAATGGACGACGCAAGTTCCATATCGGCGGGGGGTAAGATAAAGATGTCGTTGAAGTTTGAGGCTGAGTTCTAAACAGGGTTCTGCTGTGCCTACGTTTCCAAAAGCGGCTGTGTGTATCGGTATATGGCTTATTCTTACTTTCACAGGCGCTGCTATTGGCATGTGGTGGCCTGTACGTAATGTTGATGCACCCTGGGCCGGGGATGGCATAGGTATTATCTTGTTCGGGGCTTTAGGCTTGCTCATCGGAACTGTGGCGGGGATAATTGCTGCTTTTCTTTTTCTACGCGGCACGTCCCGTATCAAACGGATGCAGATTGAGCAGGCAGCGCATCCGGGCGATGGCAATTAGCCTCCGCCGGACCCACCAACGATTTAACCTCACTTTGCAAGAAAGTTTCGGCGCGTTCTTGCCCAGTCCATGAGCGCGTCTGCTGGGCTACAAAGCAAATCGTTTTGTGTACTCTGGAGGGAGACAAGATGAAGAGCCGAATTATGTACATGGAGTGTAAAGCAGAGGGCTTGATTGGCCCGGCCCGCATTGGGCGCGTGACTTTCTCCAAAACAGGCAAGACAATTCACTATCAAGGCAAGCATTTCCAGAGTCTGAAAGGACAAGGGTTCAAGTCCAACTACTTTGAGAAGGAAAGCGGCGACGAATACTGGATTTCCGGCTGTCATAAAGACGGGTCGGATCGCAATTACAGCGAGCGCGTGCCAATTGAGATTGACGATGATGTGCGGGAAGAGTATTGAGAGCAAATCCGTCGGCTGCCGGAGAAAAAAGCGCAGAAGGGTATTTGGACTGCCGCGTGACGTTGCACACTATTCATAACACGTGGGCTATTGTAATACCGAAAACAAACAGGTAATCTCATACCATGAACCGAGATACACAGGAAGAACCTCGCATCGCCCTAGTTCGGGATGAATGGGTACAGGCACTCAGCACCCTGGAAACCAACATCACCGAATGGTCACAAGAAGCAGGGTGGCAGGTGCGTCCATTCGGGCGAGTTTTCACAGAAGAGTCTACGGGACAGTATACAGCGCCAGACCTTGTGATTGACACTCCGGCAGGAGAGCGACTCACCGTGGAAGTAAAAGGACGAGGGCCATCCGAAGCCTCAGGCCGCGTTCAGCTTGCCGCATGGCCCACTCTATTCCGCGTCATTCTGCTCCATAAACCAGGTGACGATAACTGGGTTATCCGCACGGACTCTGGAATACCGCTGCGTCAACCCTGGAACCATGATACTTTCGTTTCCTTAGCAAAAGACCTGCTCAACGCGGAGCAATGAATGAGCGACTTGTATGTGCGCCGCCTTGCACGCATCCGCGATGAACACCAGGCAGCATCAGGAGCACTCGCCTACGTAAGCGTAAATTGGCGGAAGTCCAACTTGTTCAATTTCCCCGGCTTGGAGGCGGTTGGCGTTGAAGACGTGCAGCGTGCAGCCAACGACTTGGAGGCCACATATTTCATCAGGTTGTTTTCTGCATTTGAAGGCATTCTCAAGGAACACCTGGCAAAGAACCATCCGAGTGTTCCCGCTGCGGAAGAAGCCAAGTCGGTCTGGTTGATTGACCGCGTGTCAAAGCTGCAAAAGCCACGGATTGAAGACCCTTTGCGGGCGCGGGTGCATGAGGTACGGAAATACCGGAACTATCTGGTTCACCCTGATGGCAGCCTGCTCCCATTTGTCCAATTCTCCGATGCACTGGCACGCCTAACGAGATTTGTAGACAAGCTTCCCTCACCTCCCTATTAATTGCAGATGCCTGGTTATGAAACAAGATTTCCCAACAGACCAAGCCTTGCTTGATGCCTTCGTGGCGGCTTTTGGCGTTGAGGCGTATGACTTTGATGAGCAGGAAAACCAGGCACCTTCTGTCCATGTGACTAAACCCACTGCTCTGGAACCGCTTTATGCAATACTGCCGGGCCACTTTCCGCCGCTGTATGAGCAGCTCGTTTTGTCTTACCGCTGGCCGCAAGCCGCACTTCCTATGTTGGATTTGTTAGCCAACCCACCGGGGGCAGGGCTGGAAAAGCTGTTGGAGCATATCCAAGCCGACAAAGGTTTATGGGACGAATTAATGCCTAACGGCTATGTTCAGTTTGGGCACGGCGCAGGTGGTCGCTATGACCCGGTCTGTTTTGACACGCGGCATCGCAGACAAGACGGGGATTGCCGGGTTGTGCGGTTTGACCATGAGGAAATCCTGTGCAATTATCGCATCAAAGAAGTGTCGGAATTGGCAGACAGCTTTCGCAGCATCGTATTGGCAGCCATTGAAGCAAGCTTTTAGCGGCAAGCAGACTGACAATATGCTTGTCTTGCGCTGCACGAAAGCAGTCGTCCCAATACTAATTGGTCAGGGTTTGTTGAGCAAATAGGCCCAAGCCAGTGTGCTTATTTCAAGAGCAGGAGCAAAGAAGATGGCTTCCGATGCGTCGTACGAAACGCCCCAAGAGCAGTTCGTGGAACAAACAGTGATCTATATTTTGGAAACGGGCGGCAGGCTGGTAGTGATTGGAAATGTGCCCGCGCGCGTTTCGCTCTTAACCGGCGAACAGCTCTTTTCGCCGGAAACAGTGGCGCGTCTCCAGCAGACGGTTTGGGAAAACCAGCAGCCGATGCGCATGCTGGAAACGCCGGTCTTTAAGTTCGTGGCGTGAAAAGCGAAGCCTGCGCGCGGCGGCGTCAAAACCACTCGCGCAACAAGTAAACGGAAAGCGAACTTCGGCTGAAACAGGGTCATCTTTTGCTGCCGCCTGCGGCGTACTTTAACGCATGTCATGCTTGGTTTAACGTATGCTATACTTGACTGGATGTTCCTGAAACGGAGGGCAAGCAGATGGATGAAAGCATGGCGATAAACCCGGCCACAGAAGACGCAGCGCAGATTCAACTTGCAATCGCGCAGTGTCTAGAGGAAATTGCTCGAATGCACGTGCAAATGGGCCATGACCAACTGGAAATTGATCTGTCACAAATGCGAACGCGCGCGCTGCTGAATGAACTCAAGGCCACGCTTGGCACTGCGGGCCAAAAGGCTGCCTGATTATGTGGAAGCAATTGTTTGATCTCGCCAAACAAATCACCTTCTTGGCACAGGACACTCAAAAGAACAAGGCGAGCATTAAAGAACTCCAGAACCAGATGGAAGAACTGACGGAAACGGTTCGTCAAATCGCCTACGATCTGCGCAGAGACCGGGAAAACGCCGCCCATGAACGCGAAAAACTGCTTCTGCGCCTGGAAGTAGCCTTGCTGCGCTCCGAGCGACACGCAGTAACGGGCAAAACTGAGCAAGGCCTGCTCCTGAACGATGCTGAAGACCAATCAAACCCTGAAGGCAGCGCGGGAGGAGAGTAAACAGGAACCGAAACAATGGCATTTATTGAGGCGGTACGCGTCGCATTGGAGAGTTTATGGGCTAATAAACTCCGGGCCATGCTGACAATGCTGGGCGTGATTATCGGCGTGTTCAGCGTACTGATTATGATTGCGCTGGTGCAGGGTTTGCAGCAGAAATTTGTGTCGCAATTCGCAGGCAACGGGGCCGATTTGGTCTTTGCGTATTATGCGCCCCGGCCCGACAGCGCCGCGCGAGGCGGTTTTTCGGGGATGACGCTGGCGGATACCGATGCTGTCCGCGCGCAGTGCCTGCTGGTCCGCACGGTTAGCCCGGAAGCGGACACGCAAGTAGTCGCGCAGGCGGGGAAGTCCACCAAAAGCGGGCAGCTCGGCGGCGTGCTGGCCGATTATATGAGCGCAAATGCGCTGACATTGACCGCCGGGCGCTTCCTCAATGACACGGACGAAAGCACGTATGGCAAAGCATGCGTGCTGGGGGCGAAAGTCAAAGAAAGTTTGTTTGGGGACGGCGATGCTGTCGGGAAGCCCATCGTGTGCAGCCAAAACGGAAGCACGGTTTCAATGGTGGTCGTGGGGGTTCTGGCCGAAAAAGACCGGACATTCAGCGATGCCAATGGCTCTTTGTATGCTTCTCTCAGTACAGTGCAAAGACGCTTCACGGGCAGCAGTCATATTGACTCGTTTACGGCGCGTGCCGACGGCGTGTCGGATGTCAACGCGGCGGCAGATCAAGTGTGGGGGGTTCTTAAGCAGAGGCATCCGCTGAGCGTCGCCGATTTTGTGGTGGATACGCAGGAAAGCGCCATCAAGCAGATTACAAGTTTCCTGACTATTCTGCAGCTTGTGCTGGGCGGCATTGCAGGGCTGGCATTGCTCACCGGCGGCATCGGGATTATGAATATTATGCTGGTGTCTGTGACGGAGCGTACGCGGGAGATTGGCATTCGCAAAGCCGTCGGCGCGACGCGCGGCGTGATTTTGCTGCAATTTGTGATTGAAGCAATGGTGGTATCGGGTTTGGGCGGACTACTGGGGATTTTGGGTGGTTTTGGCGTGAGCAGATTGGTCAACAGCGTGCAGAAGGGCATCACGATGTTTATTCCCGGCTGGGCCATCGGGCTGGGCTTTGGATTTGCGGTCAGCGTCGGTTTGTTTTTTGGCATCTACCCGGCGTTCCGGGCCGCGAAACTGGACCCGATTGCCGCGCTTCGCTATGAATAAGCGGTTACGGAAGGCGTTCCTCCTCCCCTTCAGGGGACGGACGCTGATGCGGGCCAGGGACGCTGACATGAGACTCGACAACGACTGCATAAGAGTCTCACGTTGTGCCGAGAACTTTGCACTTATTGCCAAGAACTCCTCAAAGGAGGCCATTTATGAATACGCGACGCACAGCAATCTGCCTAATGACCGCAGTTGCAACAGTGAGTTTCCTGCCGACTGTGCTGCTGGCGCACAACACGCCGCCGCGTTTGGGGACTGCAACGCTGCGGCCGCCCCAAAACCCAGTGCCGAAGCCGGGCGGAGGGATGGGAGACGGGTTAATTGCGCAAAAGGTGCGGCGGACGTTGATTTTAGACCGACGCTTTAAGCCGTGGCAAGTGAAAGTGGTGAGCAGCGGCGGCACCATTGTCCTGAACGGCGAGGTTGAAACGAAGGAGGCGCGGGTGTTCGCCCAGTCCGATGCGCAGAAAGTGCCGGGCGTGCGCCGCGTTGTCAATCGTTTGAAGATTGCGCCGTAGGGGAACAATGGATTATTATGCCCTACACCCTCAACGGCGCTGCTGCCGAAATCGACGAAGAACCGGAAGACCGTGATGGCATTGTTTATGTGCCGTTCGCCAAAGTGACCCGCGCTTTGGGCGGAACTGTCGCATGGGACAATGAAACCAAAGCCGCAACCGGCACGATCGGCCAGTGGACAGCCCACTTCACCGACGCCACCGATACTGCGGATGTGAACGGGACGCATGTGACATTCAGCGCGCCTGTTTTTGTTGAGAACGATGAGCTATATGTGCCCGCCGATTTCTTTGCATCCGCCTACGGCTACAAAGTGTCTGCCAATGGCACCGATGTGACGATCGCTGTGTGAGATGGTGTTACCGCTCACAAAAAAAGCCTCCCCAATTGGGGAGGCTTTTTTTGTGAGCCAAGAGAGCCTCCTCTCTTGGCCCAAGCAGCAGCGTGCTTTTATTCTAGCACAGTTTCGCGCAATTGGCTTTCATACAGAACCCCGGCGGGTATAATTTGCGTATGATGAAGCCGCTCACATTGGCGCATGCGCCGTTCAATCCCTCTTCCGAAAGCTTGGGACAGGAAGCGGATTTGTCCACGCGATTGCGGACAATTGACCCCGCTCTTGATCTGGAAAGCGAAATCGTCAGATTGAAAGGCGAGATGAACGCCACTATTCTGGCGCATTATTATCAGGATGCCGAAATTCAAGACCTGGCCGACCATGTGGGCGACAGCCTTGCGCTTGCGCAGGCGGCGGCCAAGACTGATGCCGATGTGATTGTCTTTTGCGGCGTGCATTTCATGGCGGAAACGGCCAAAATCCTGAACCCGGACAAGCTGGTCTTGCTGCCGGACCTAGATGCCGGCTGTTCTCTTGCCGATCGCTGTCCCGCCGACCTGTATTCCGAGTGGCTGCGCGATTATCCCGGCCATACTGTCATCAATTATATCAACTCTTCGGCGGCGGTGAAGGCACTTTCCGATATTATCGTCACAAGTTCCAACGCGGTGGATATTGTGCGCCAGTTGCCCAGTGAAGTTCCCATCGTTTTTGGCCCCGACCGTCACCTCGGCCGGTGGGTGGAAGCGCAGACCGGCCGAGAAATGGCGCTCTGGCCGGGGTTTTGCATCGTGCATGAGCAGTTCAATGCGCGCAAGCTCGCCCAAATGCGCATGTCTTACCCCCAAGCTTCGCTGATTGCGCATCCCGAATGCGAGGAAAGCGTGCTTTCTCAAGCCGATTTTATCGGTTCTACATTGGCTATGCTCAAACATGTACAGGCGCACACCGAGCAGACGCAGTTTATCGTCGCGACTGAAGTTGGCATTCTGCATCAAATGGAGAAATCACGGCCCGATGCCGAGTTCTTGTGTGCGCCGCCCAATTCCGGCTGTAACTGCGCCTCGTGCCCGTATATGCGCCTGAATACTTTGGAAAAACTTTACCTCGCCATGCGCGACCGCACCCCAGAGATTATTATGGACGAGGACACGCGCCTGCGCGCCCTGCGCCCCGTGCAAAGAATGCTGGACATGAGCAAAAATCTGTCGGCCGTTCAGCAGAAGGGTGATTAGCGCGTGCCCCAAACTCCGAAAATACCGCTTTTGGGCGCGCACATGCCCACTGCGGGCGGCTGTGCGTGTGCTCTGACTGGCGGAAAAGCCATTGGCTGCGATGCCGTGCAGCTTTTCACCGCCTCGCCTCGCCAGTGGCGCGCTCCCCAGTTGAAAGAAGACAATATCCAGGCGTTTCTCGCCGCCAAATCGGAAACGCAAATCGCCACAACCATTGCGCACGACTCGTATCTCATCAACCTTGCCGCCGCGCCCGGTACCGAAGTGCTGGAAAAATCACGCGCGGCGTTTCGGGCCGAGATAGAGCGCGCCGATCGTTTGGGGCTAGACTTTCTGGTGTCCCATCCCGGCGCGCACATGGGGGCGGGCGAAGACGAGGGCATTGCCCGCATTATCGAAAGCCTGGATAGTATTCACGACGAAACGGCGGGGGCAAATGTGCGAGTCGCCATTGAAACCACCGCCGGTCAGGGAACTTATCTCGGGGGCCATTTTGGGCACCTCGCGCGCATCCTAAACGGCGTCCGCTGCCCGGAGCGTCTCGTCGTGTGCCTGGATACATGCCATATTTTCGTGGCGGGCTACGATATTCGCACCCCGGAAGGTTATGCCGAAACAATGGCGCAGTTCGATGAGATTATCGGCCTTCCCACATTGCAAGTCGTCCATGCCAACGACAGCAAAGGCGCGCTGGGCAGCCATTTAGACCGTCACGAACACATTGGGGATGGTGAAATCGGCCTGGAAGCATTCCGAATGCTGGTCAACGATCCGCGCTTTTTCGGTATTCCCGTCATCGTGGAAACCCCTGACAGCGACACAATGCATGCGGTCAATATCCAGCGCCTGCGCGATTTGATTGTTGGTGCTGCATAGGTCAAAAAACCCTCCCGGTTCTCCCTTTATGAAGGGAAGGGCTGGGGGAACACTGTCGGTTTCCTGGCCCACGCTAAGGTTTTCACCGTTATGCTAATCCATACTCTTCTTTATCCCATTGCCGAGCTGCATCTGGAGCACACTCTTATCTGCGGACAGGCATTCCGCTGGAAACAAGACAAAGAAGGCTGGTGGTCGTGTCTGCTTCCCATCACAAACGCTCCTGTGAGCGGGCCGCGCCATCGTCTTATTCGAATCTGGCAGGATCGGGAGCAGGTCATTTATCAAACATTCCCGCAGCATGGCGGAACGGCGCACATGCGAGACTACTTTCGCCTAGACGTTAATTTGCCCGCTTTGGCAAACGAGTTTGTCGCCCACGACACTCACATTGCGGACGCCCTGCACTTGTTTCCGGGCCTGCGCGTCCTGCGTCAAGACCCCGAGGAGTGTTTGTTTTCTTTCTTGTGCACCCCTGCCGCCCCGTTGTATCGCATCAGAGGCGGCATCGCTGCCATTTGTCGCGCCTACGGCGACCCTGCGCCGCAGGGCGAAGTGGCGGGAGTGCTGCATTACGGTTTTCCTCCCGCGCATCGTTTGGCGGAAGCGTCCCTGCCGCAGATGCAGAAGTTTGGGTTGGGCTTTCGCGCCAAAAACATTCGTGAAGCAGCTCGTCAGGTGATGGCAAACGGCGGTGCGGACTGGCTTTTTGGTCTGCGCGACTTGCCCTATCCCGACGCCAAAGCCGCTCTTATGACTCTGCCCGGCGTGGGAGACAAGATCGCCGATTGTGTCTGCCTATTCTCTTTAGACAAAGACGACGCCATTCCTGTTGATACGCATATCAGACAAATCGCCCAGCGTCGTTATCTCACGACGCCGGGCAATTTGGGTTCGGCCACCAAGACCTTTACCCGCAAAGCCTACGCCCAGATCGGCGATGTTCTGCGGGAGCGCTTTGGCCCAATGGCCGGGTGGGCACAGCAATATTTATTCTATCATGATCTCTATGAAAAAGGATCGTGGAGTTCCTATACCGCACTCTATAAATATGATGTGGAGCCTATTCGTCCCGCCAAGTAAGCGGCTGCCGCCCGGCAGTCATCTAGGCAGGGCTTCATCATCAAGTCATTTGCTCTGCGAGAGGGGTGCGTAGGCCGTGGAGTTGCCGTTGATCGTTTGTGCCCACAAGCCCGCCCGCAGCACGCGGCTGGCATCGGCGGCGAGGCTGTCCGGCGTCGCCCCGGCGCGCAGGCTCACATCGGCGGGAGTGAAGCTGAGGACGGCTTTGTCGTTGGCGACCAGTATTCCATTTTCCGGCTTGACCTGCCCAAGCTGCAACCCTTGATCTAACAGGCCGTTGATGCGGCTTGCGGCAAGGGCGGCCCGGTCTCCGTCGCCGTCGGCCAGCGTCGCCAGGGTCTGCCCCCCGAAGTCCAGTTCGCGGGTTAGGCCGATCTGCTTGACAGTCACCCGTGCCGCCCCCGACACAAGACGCACCGTGCGTGGCGTCACGGGGATTTGCATCTGCGCAAGCTGCGTTTGGATCAGCCCCACCCGCTCCTGCGTATACGGGTGATCACGCAGAATGCCGAGCTGAATATCCGGGCTGCGCCGCTCCTGTTCCGCCAATCTTTGCATAAAGGTCAGCATGCCGACAGGGTTAAAGCCCGCCTTTGCCATCAAGATCGCGCCACCGTGGTCGGCATCCCGCTCCGCCTTGTCGCTGTACTTGTTGTTCATCACGCCCATCTGCGCGTACTGCGCCCCTGCCGAGAGGTTCGCGACATCCTGCATCGGCACATGGGCCAACAAGGCGGCGATCATCCCCAGCGCCATTTCCGTGTTCATTTTTCCCGCTTCATGCGCGAGGGCGACGGCATGATGGTGCGCGGCATGGGTAATCTCATGCGCAAGCACGCCCGCGAGTTCATCATCTGATTTGACAAAGCTGAGCAGTCCCGAGTTGATATAAATTAACCCGCCGGGCAGTGAGAATGCATTAATATCTTTGTCCTGAATAATATGGAACGTCCATGTAAACGGGTACGTATGGTCATTGCCGAACTGAGCAGGGTACGGCCCGCTGTTGGCGACCGCCGCAATCTGCTGTCCAATCCGGGTGACCCGGTCCAGCGACGCTTTGTCTGTGACGAACTTTGCCGTTTTGGCGACTTGCGTGGCGACTTCCTGCCCCTGCTTTTGCTCATTTTCCATTTGATGCTTGTCTTTGCTCGACAAGACGGGCACGGCAGACTGCGCGGCGTGAGGCATTCCCCCCAGACCTCCCAGCATCAGCATCAGGCCAAAAGCCGCTCGTTTACGCATGGTGTATTCTTTCTTCCTGCCCTGTGTTATAATCAACTCGTGTTCGTTTTGAAACTGATCGCTTTTGCCGCTCTGCTGACCTTGCCTGTCATGCTCCCCAAAACGGCGCTTGCGCAAACAGTCCCCGCGCCAGGCGCTGCATTGGCTGCCCTTGCCGATGCCGCCCGCGCCGGGGGCAGCACGGCAAAGCAAGCTTTGGAAACCGCCGTGAGCACCGGGCTTCCCGACACTCTGCCCACGTCTCTGCTTTCCACTCTGCCCGTTGACTCTGCCACGCTACCCGCCAATATCGGCGTTTTGGTTGTCCCCAAGCCTTATCTTGCCACCCCGACGCGCGACCCGCAACAGGACATTCTCTTTCCCAAAATCGCCTATTTGTACGTGCCGTTCTCACGTTCAAACGCTGCCCCGCTGCGTTTGTTCTGCCGCGTGCATTACGTGTCGCCGGACGATGCCCTGCTTGCCGCTCGCATGGCCCGCCTGCTGGCGCTTGCTCATGACACGCTTGTCCTGCGCACCGGGCAAACCAATTGGGGCGGCGATGCGCCGTTTGATGCCTGGCTGATGCGCTCCGGCAAGGCGGGCGGCGAGCAGTGGCAGCGCAGCCTCTACTTTTACGATTTAGATGCCCCGCGCAGTTCCATTGAATGGATACGCGAGATCGTCCACGAATATTCCCATCTTGCGCTTCCCGCCATCGGCGGCTACAAAGACCCCGAATACTGGGCCAATGGGTATCTGGGCGAGCGGCTGATTGTCCGCTGGCTTCAGCGGCGTCCCGATGGCCCCGCACTCGTGACCAAGCTTTGGGGCGACTTCAGCGGCGCTCCCAACTTTGACCGCCTGCTGATCGCCCCCGCCCTGGCATTGTACCAAAAATTCGGCCCCAGCCCTCGCTGGCTTGCCCGCACCGATGCCGAGGGCATGCGTTATCTAATCGGCCAAGCTCTGACCCTGGACGACCGAGAAGGCGCGCCCGCCCTCGCCGCTGCTTTTGCCCTGCTGCCGCGCGAGGCGCGCGCCGCCGACTTCGCGGATGCTGTTGCGCAGGCGGCTGCGCATTATGGCTCTACGCGCCGCCTGCTGCCCGTCGCCCACGCGAAGCCTCGTACAAAGCCTCTGACCCAATAATCCCTTGCGCGTTTGCTCCCTATGACAACCACCATTACGCAGCAGGCCTACGCCAAGATCAACCTGACGCTGGATGTTCTGGGGCAGCGTCCCGATGGCTACCATAATATTCGTTCTATCATGCAAACGATCGCCCTGCACGATACTTTGGTTGTCACGCGCACTCCCCGCGCTCCCGGGGTTCAATTGACCGTTGATGGGGACGAAGCTCAGGGCGTTCCGGCAGATGCCTCCAATAGTGTCTATCAAGCCGCCGTGCGTCTGCAGAAGATCGCCGCCGCGCGCGGAACACTGCCGCCCCAGCACAGTGGTCTGCACATCGTTTTGACCAAGCGCATTCCGAGTCAAGCGGGCTTAGGAGGCGGCAGCAGCGATGCCGCCGCCACTCTGCGTGCCCTGGACATTCTGTTTGATCTGCGCCTCTCTCCCACCCGGCTGTCGGAGATCGGGGCTGGCCTGGGGGCCGACGTTCCTTTTTTCTTGACTGGCGGCACGGCCCTTGTTGAGGGCTTGGGCGAGCGTGTTACTTCCCTCCCCTCGCTGGCTTCGCCCTGGCCGCTGGTGATTGTCAAGCCAAACATCGGCATGTCCACCCCCGCTGCATATGCTGCCCTGGATGCCCTGCCCCGCCGCGTGCCCGGCCATGCCACAGACACCTGGCTGTCCGCGCGTCCTGCCTCCGAGGCCCGCACTGCCAACGATTTTGAACCCGTTGTTTTTGCCGCCCTGCCCGCCGTGCAGCGCGCCTATACCCTGCTGCTACAGACAACCCAAAGCCGGGAAGGTTTCACGCCGCACCTTTGCGGCAGCGGCTCGGCTTTGTTCTGCCGCATGCCCGGCGACGCCGCCGCCCGCGCCGCTGTCCACGCTCTGCAAGCGGCACATGCAGGCAAAGTCTGGATCACGCATACCCTGGAGACCTCCCATGACCGTTGACGCCATTATCCTCGCCGGAGGCAGAAACAGCCCCGCCATGCAGGCCATTGCCCACACTGACGTTCGCGCCCTGACCCCACTAGGCACGCAAACCATGCTGGATTATGTCGTGCAGGCTTTGGCCGCTGCTCCCTCTGTAGGACGTATCGTGGTGGTCGGTACTGTCCCCATAAGCGATGCTTATCAGCAAATCCCGCCCGGCGAGACACTCATGGACAATTTGTTTGCCGGAATCGCCGCCGCTCGCCAGGGAGGCAGCGCGTCCCCCGTTCTTGTGAGCACTTCGGACATTCCCTTTTTGTCGCCCGCGAGCGTGGATGATTTTGTCGCCCGATCCCTCGCCGCCGATGCCGACTTCTGCTATCCCATTATCCCCATCGGTCTGTGCCGCGCCGCCTATCCTCAGATGAAGCGCACCACGGTGCGCCTCCGCGAAGGCGTCTTTACCGGCGGCAATCTCATGCTGATTAATCCTGATTTCGTGCAAACCCAGCGTGACACCCTCGCACGCGCCTATGCCGCCCGCAAGCATCCCCTCCAGCTTGGCACGATGCTCGGCTGGGGACTGCTCGCGCGTCTCCTGTTGGCCCAGACCCTCGCCCCCTCCGTCCTTACCGTTCCTCTTTTAGAGCAAGGCGTCGCGCGCCTGCTTGGACACGGCTGCCGCACCCGCGCCATTGAGACACGCTACGCCGAGATCGGCACGGACATCGACAGCCCTGAAGACATTGCCATCGCCCGGCAGCAACTTGCGTGAGAGGCATTGGGCACAGCAGGCACACAGAATTAAATCCATGCCGCCGCCTGCACAGATTGGGAAAGCGTCGTAATAGAAAAGCCGGATACAGTTTCTTCAACTTGAGGGCAGGCTGTTGTTCTCTTTTGCCTACGCTCGCCGGTGGTAGACCCACCATTCGGCGGCCAAAAGCAGCAGGGCCATGGTCGCGACCACGGGCCACCACTCCCGAGGGACGCGATGCATGGCGCCTGCGCTGCCGCTTGCGAGTGGCCGCTCAAGCAAAGGGGACTGCCGGGGAAGAAGCGCGCTTGCCGTGGGATTGAGCAAGTTGACCGCCACCGGATAACGAGCGCCGTCCAGGCCTCGGACAGTATAAATGCCGACCTGCGACGTGTCTGCAAGAGCCGCCGCTCCGCCGGACGGCGCGGGAAAAACAAAGCGCGTTGTCCCATCGGGCCGGGTGACCTGCGCGGTGCCTACGCCGGACGGCAGGACCACCTGAGCCACCTGCCCGGCGGCATAATCCGGCAGCAGAGTGCCGGGCGTGCTGCCTTCTGTCAGCCAGGCAATGCTGTTTGAGAGGAAAAGAGGAAATGCCGCGCGCAGAGGCAAGTCCGAGTCGGCAAGATTGAACCCCACCGACACGACGCGGCTGTCGTTGGCCTCCCCTGCGATTATCAGAGGGCCACGGCGGCCGTCCACAAGGATTTGCCCCCACGCGGCAGATTGGGCGCGGACAGTGCTGCGCACGCGCAGAGGGCGCATGTCCACAAAACGCATGACAGGGTGAGCGCTGTTTTGCATCAGCACGACGGTGTCGGCAGGAGCCTGCGGGGTGAATGTCAATGGCGTGGGCAGGCCCGCCCGCCCAAACGTGAGGTAGCGGCCCGGCGGCAAAGGCCCTGCCGGAGAGCTGCCGTCAAGCACCACCACATTGGGGGAGGCGGCTTGCGGGCGCAGCAATGCAAACTGAGCAGGCGTCATTTCGGATACCTGGACAGTGGGCAGGGAAGCGAGGCCGCGTTCCAGAAAGAAGCTGCCGGATGAAACCAGCAGCACGCGGGCTTTGCGCGTGGGGGCGACAATCAAAGAGGCGCTGTTATCGCTTGCCAGGTCGTCGGCAGCGTGGTCCAGGCGCACAGCGGCAGTTTGAGACTGCGTGGAAGCCGGAATGCGGAACTGCGCATGGAAGATGCTCTTGAGAAACACCACCTGCCGGGCGTCCATCAGCCTGCCGTCTACCAGCAGCGAGAGCGTTAGCGGGAGATGATTTTCCATCCCGGCATGGCTCACCGTCACAAACAGCGCATGGCTTCCCGCAGTGGTGGACTGGAGAGTGAGGGCCGTAATGCCATTGTTGTCGGGGCGTCTCGTGCCGATGACAACTTGATGGGTATCCATGCCCGGCGCGGGCGCAGCGGTGCCGCCCGCCGCTGCCGAAAGGCCATCGGAGTAGACTTGCACATGCGCCTTGGCGTTCCTGCCGACAAGAGACCGAGCCAGCAGAAGCGCCCCGGCCATGTCGCCCGGCGCATCTGTGGAAACAACTTGCTGCACTGCCGCCCGCAGGAGGGCGGGGTCGGAAGCCATTTGGCATAACGCCTGGGCGCGCGGGCTGGTTTGCAGCACCAGGGCACTGTCTTCAGGACGCAGATGCCGTCCAATAAACAGCGCGGCCTCGGCGCGGGCAGCCTCCAGTCGCGAAGGCCGGACATCGTTAGCCTGCATGGACGCCGAATTGTCCACAATCAATACGTAGCGCTGCCCGACGGGGGCCTGCGCGAACAAAAAAGGCCGTGCCAAAGCCAATGTCAGCAGGAAAACCGTAAGCAATTGCAGAAACAGAAGCAGGCGACGGTGCAAAAAGCGACGCGTGGGATCGGCATTGTCTTCGGTTATCAGGCCGCGCCACAGTCGCAGCGATGGCACAACCACCTCTTCCCGCCGGGGCCGGTGCAGCCACAAAAGAATAATCGCGCCTATCAGCGGCAGCAGCCACAGCCAGTTAATTGGGTTGGCAAAGCTCATGGCACGCTGCCCGCACTGCTTTTTTGATCTGTGTGGCTTTGCTGCCTCGTTTGTGTTCCCTGCCGTACACAAAACCACGTCCTCAAGGGCATGGCTTGGCAAACAAAAGCCCTTGCAGGGCTAAAGAACAGAGGTAGAGCAGGCCCTTTCCGCAGCACCAAAGGGGGTTCTGTCCGCTCAGCCATGCCCTTCAGGGCGTGGTTCAGTCGCGCAATTATGCAGCAAAGCCGATCTGTGTTATGAATGTCCATACGCTTCAGCATCCCCTCGCCGCCCACTTTCTCACGCACCTGCGCGACCGCACGACAAAGCCTGCCCTGTTTCGCCTGCTGACCAAGCGTCTGACTGTGCTGCTGGCCGTGGAAGCTACCCAATCCCTGACCCTGCGCATGCGCGCCATTCAAACCCCGCTGGAAGAGATGGAAAGCAAGGTGCTGGATGAGCAATTGGTTGCCGTGCCGGTGCTGCGCGCAGGCCTGGGCATGCTGGACCCTATCGTGGAGTTTTTTCCCGAAGTTTCGGTCGGGTACATAGGCCTGGAGCGCAACCACGCGACCGCAGTCGCCAGCGCCTACTATGCCAAGCTGCCGCCGATCATGACCGGACGCACGACATTGGTGCTGGACCCGATGCTTGCGACCGGCGGCAGCGCGGCCCAGGCCATTTCCACCATCAAGGCCGCCGGGGCAGGCCGCGTGCTGATGCTGTGCATTGTCGCCGCCCCGGAAGGCGTCCATACGCTCAACGAGGCCCACCCGGACGTTGAGATTTACACGGCAGGGCTGGATCGCAGGCTGGATAACCGTAAATACATCCTGCCCGGACTGGGCGATTTCGGGGACCGGCTCTATGGAACGGAGTCAGCGTAACAAGCCGCCAGGCCCCGACAATCGGCGGATCGCCTGCTCCAGCGGCACATCCGTTTCCAGGCGCAGATAGTCCATGTCATAGTGCCGGGCAGATGTTTCCAGCGCCGCCAGGAACGCCAGCAGTCGCCCCTGATACTGTTCCAGCGCAGCGGCAGAAAGAACGGCCTCCTGCGAAAGCCCGGTTTCGGCATCCGTGAGCCGTACATTGCCGGCAATCTCCGGACGCATCTCCGATGGCGTGAGGATATGCACCAGGACAACGGAGAAGCGCCGTGCATGCAGGGCCTGCAAGCCCTGCGTCCAGCCTTCATCATAGAAATCGGAGAACACCACCGCCGTTCCCGGCGTCTTCGCCTGGGACGCATAGCGGCCCAAAGCGCGGGCAAAGTCGGCCTCGCCCTGCACCGGCATCGCTTGAAGGCTCTGAAACAGCGCCGCGACCTCAGGCATCCCGCGCAGAAACGGCTGTGGCCCGCCTCTTTGCCCACTGATGTTTGACGCCGAAACCCGGTCGGCACGCGCCAGGGCCACATACCCCAGCGCAGCAGCCAGTTGTTTCGCATATAATGCTTTGGGAAGAGGACTGCCGAACGCCATGCTGCCGCTTAAGTCCATCAGCAGGTGCAGCGCCAGGTCTTCTTCGTCCACAAAGAGCTTGAGGAACAGCTTCTCCAGGCGGCCGTAGGCGTTCCAGTCTACGGCCCGCAGGTCGTCACCAGGCACGTATTCTCGGAAGTCGGCAAACTCTGTAGATGTGCCCCGGCGCGCAGAGCGCCGGCTGCCGCTTGCAAGGCTTGAGGCAGAGCGGCGCGAGACAAGGCGCAGGCTATCCAAACGCCGCAGAAAGCTCGGCTCCAGCAAAGGTTCAGCAACACTCATGACACACTCTTATTGTAGCACACGAGTTCTTGTCCTGTGTTTCATCGGCGCGCTTGCCGCTATGCTGGGGGCCGGGTGCCACAGCGCCGCGCCCACAAGGCAGCAGGTGCTTGTCTCAGCGCCCAGAGACGGCTCCTTGATCCCGCCAGCGGACACGCAGAGCCTGCCCATCGCTCCTGACCCGAAGCTCACGCCCGGCGCCGTTTTGCCGGTCACGCGCGACGACATCTGCGTGCCGGGCTATACGCAAAAAGTGCGTAATGTCCCTGAAGCCGTGAAGCGTCAGGTCTATGCTGAATACGGCATCACGTCGCACAAAGCGGGCGACTTTGAGGTGGATCACTTGATCTCGCTGGAGCTGGGCGGTTCCAATTCTCCCAAGAACTTGTGGCCCGAGTCGTACAAAACGCAGCCGTGGAACGCACACGTCAAAGATGCCCTGGAAAACAGGCTGCACGCCGACATCTGCACCAACCAGATTGACATGGCAGCGGCGCAGCATGAGATCGCCACCGATTGGATCGGCGCTTATAAACGCATCTTTGGCACAGCCATGCCCGGTTCTTATGCATCCACCCGACGACATCAGCCCCGTACCGCGTCTTATGACAGCCCTTCGCCTGCGTATTCCCCTTCCCCAGCGGCACAGCCCGCAGCGGCGGCGCCTCCATCATCCGCCCCACCGACCGGGAATGGACAAGTGTGGGTCAACACGCGCTCCGGCAAATACTTTCGCTCCGGCTCATCCCACTACGGCACAACCAAGCAAGGCGCGTATATGTCCGAGCCGGATGCCGTTCAGCATGGCTACGTGGCTGCACAGGGCCAGTAATAGAAAGAAGTGTCACTTCCATGACCAGCAACCACAAGCTTTCGGCCCTGCTCAAAGGCCGCACCGTAACCACCGTGTCCTCCGACAGCACAGAAGCCACGCTCTCTTTCAGTGATGGCTCCACCATGACCGTGCAGACCAATGGAAACGTGACGGGCGGCACGTCCGGTGCAGTTATCCAGGCCGTGCGTCAGGCGGACACGACGTTGATTTTGGACTTTGAGGGAGGGTCTCAGCTACAGATGACGACTGCCGAAGCGACATCCAGCGTCATGGTGCGCGGCCGCTCCCATGTGCTGGAATACGCCGATTGAAAGGACACGCTCCCATTTAGGCGTCTCTGGCCCGTTGAGGAGTCCCTCCCCCGCATCAGCATCCCCTTCTCCGTAGGCCATCCTACCCCACCGGCAGAAACGTTTTCAGCAGCACCACGGGTGTTTCCGTCGCTTCGACGGCGTAGCGCCCCAAGGCGGCGGGCAGCACATACGAATGGCCCTGCTCCAGCGTTCGGTCGCCGATCTTCGCCATGCCCTGGTGCACAAACAAGTGATGAAACCCATCGGCAAGTGATTGTTCTAATGAGCCGCCCGGATTGGTCGTTAATCTGTCTAGATTAAAGTAGGGCGTCCGAAACAAAGATTCTGTCTTGCAGCCATTGAGGTCTTCCAGCACCTGCGGCTTGCGGATATGGCGAGACAAATCGTTGTGCTCGGCATCCGGCCCGATTGTCGCTAAATAGTCAGCGACATGGGTGGGGCGCACGCTGCCGTCGTCCAAAAACTTGCCTTTGTCAAAGCCGCGCATGGAACACTTGTCGTCGGGAACATCTATCTGCACTTCGTACACTAAGTTGCCGTCCGGGAACCGCGCGTCGTCCTGCTCCCACGAGTGATGGATTGCGCCGGGCGTCAGGTCGATTAGGTCGTCTGTCTGCGCCACAACCATGTTCACATAGGCATAGGGGTCAAGGATTTGAATGCGCTCCTGCATCTGCTTGCGGGCATTGTCTACGGTGCGCTTTCCCATTTTGACTTCCCGGCTCAGACGCTGCATTTCATCGTCAAGCGTGTGCAGGACGCGCGAATAGGCTTCAAACGACGTGCCCGGTTTCAGCCCAAACGTATACAGGCCGGGAGCGAGATAAAACCATGCTTCCGGCTTCGGCTGCCAGTGCCCTAATGTTTTGCCTTCCGGCAAATGCACCTGGAACGAGTTCCCTTTGGCCTGTGTCAGCTTGATGAGCAGGGACACATCCGCACCATATTTGTCCACAACAGGCTGTCCCAGCAGGCCGATTTTGTCCTGCGCGATTAAGTCTACCAACGCATAAGCATCTCCAGTCTGCGGGTTGATCAGCTTGGAAGCCCGCGCCAATTCATACGATTGCCCCACGCGTTTGCCATGCCACTGTGGGTCTTCGGACAACCCTTTCAGGTCGATAATATAGCGTCCGCCCCAGCTTGGCTGTTCAATCAGCTCATCCTGCACCTGCCACGGCGCGAGGGTAATATTTGCCATTGCGTTGTCCTCCGAGTGCTTATACCCGAACGGCCATGCCTTTGGAGGCATGGCCGTTGTGTTATCAGCAATCAGAGCCGCGCGACTTAGTAAACGCGGCGATTGTGCCGCATCCGTGTTCGGTATGACCGGTTGTACTGACGCTGCGACTTTGCGGCGTAGCGCTCACTGACCTTGGGGTGGCCATTGCGGGCGGCCCGGCTTGCGCGGTGCGCATTCATAACCGCCTTGCGATGCAGGGTGGCCGCCGAAGGGGTGTGGCGCATTCCATAAGGGGCTTGCGCCAAAGCGGGCGCGGCACACAATGCGGCTCCCGCCGCGACGGCGAGGGCAGACGCCGTTACTTTCTTCCAAAGGTTCATAGTGGCTCCATTCTCTTCATCGTAATGGTCAGCACGCGGGCGATCATTGCCTGCGCCTATAAGTTAAGGCGAAAGTTCTCCGGCAAAAGTTCCCTGTCGCGGCCCGCCTGTAAATTATTTTGTGAGCATTGGCGAAAGGGCTGTGTAAACACGGGCCTAGAATGATAGCTCTAAGGACTGAGTTTGCGCTGCAAGTCATACAGCTTTGTAAGGGCTTCAATGGGAGACAGGGTGCCCAAATCTAACGCAGACAGCTCATCCAAGACTGGGTGCGGCTCAGCTTCAAACAGAGTCATCTGCACACGCTTGGCTTGGGCGGCGATCTCTTTGGCATTGACACGGTCGCCTTTGCTTTGGGCTTCCAGCGTCTTGAGCACGTCCCCGGCCCGGCGCAGCACGGCATCGGGAACGCCTGCCAGCCGCGCCACTTGAATGCCATAACTTTTATCGGTGCCCCCCGGCATGATCTTGCGCAGCCAGACAATGTGCTCTCCCTGCTCTTTGACAGCAACGCGGAAGTTCTTCGCGCCTGGCAGCGTCTTTTCCAGTTCGTTCAAATGGTGGTAGTGGGTGGCGAACAGTGTCTTCGCGCCGACCGCGTGGAGATACTCGGCGACGGCCCAGGCGAGCGCCAGGCCGTCAAACGTGCTCGTTCCCCGTCCCACTTCATCTAATATGACAAGCGAACGGGGCGTGGCGTTGTTGAGGATATTGGCGGTTTCGTTCATCTCCACCATAAACGTGGACTGCCCCGACGCGAGGTCGTCATGCGCCCCGACGCGGGTGAATATCCGGTCTACCAAGCCGATGCTGGCGGCCTCGGCGGGCACAAACGACCCGATCTGCGCCAATAAAGTGATTAAGGCCACCTGACGCAGATAGGTGCTCTTGCCCGCAGAGTTTGGGCCGGTGATGATATGCAGGCGCGTGGCATCCCCGTCCAGAAACGTATCGTTGGGAACGAACTGCGTGCCGCTTTGCAGGCTTTCCACGACCGGGTGGCGGCCTCCGGTGATGCTCAGCGTGTCGCCGTCGTGGACGATGGGTTTGACAAAGCGCTGCTGCAGCGCGACTTCGGCGAGGGCCGCGAATACGTCCACGCGGGCGACGGCTTTGGCGAGCTTCAGAATGGCGGGCGTATAGGTGTCGGCAACAGTATCGCGCACCGCGCAGAACAGTTGATATTCGCGCGCGACGATTTTTTCTTCTGCCCCCAGCACCTGCGCTTCATATTCTTTGAGGGCGGGCGTGATATACCGCTCACCGTTGGCCGTGGTCTGCTTGCGGTGATACTCGGGGGGTATAGCGGTGCTGCCGTTCGCTTTGCTGACTTCAATATAGTAGCCGAAGACATTGTTGAAGCCGACTTTCAGGGTCTTAATTCCTGTGCGCTCACGCTCGGTTTCTTCAATCTGGGCGATAAATCCTTTGCCGCCCGATCTTAAATCGCGGAGAGCGTCTAGGTCGGGGTCATAGCCATCTTTAATCATCCCCCCTTCACGCAGAGTCAAAGGCGGCTCGTTCGAGATCGCCTGCTCCAGCAGCGCGGCCAGCTCCGGGGGCACATCCGCCAAGGCTTTGCGCATGGGGGCCAATGTGCCGCCTTCCGGGGCGCGGGACAGCGTTTCGGCGGCAGCGGGCAGGGCCTGCAATGACAGGCGCAGAGCGACCAAATCACGCGCATTGGCCTGCCCGCCGCAGATGCGTGCGGTCAAACGCTCCAGGTCGGCGACTGCGCGCAACGCATCACGCGCATCCCCGCGCAGGAGCGCATCCGACGCCATCTCCCCGACAGCTGACTGCCGGTTGTGGATTTTATCCAGGGACAGCAAGGGCTGGTCAAACCATTTGCGCAGCAGTCGCCCGCCCATCGGCGTCACGGTCTTATCTAAAATAGACACGAGGCTTTTGCTCTTCGCGCCGTCGGCCAAAGAGTGCGTCAGCTCCAGGTTGCGGCGGGCGGCGGCATCCAGCACCATGAAGTTGTCGGTGGAATAGGTCGCCAGCGACCGAATGTGCGCCGCGCCCGATTGGTGGGTCTGCTTAACATAGTCTAAAAGCAAGGCGGCGGCATCCAGCCCTGATGACAGGCTTTCGCACCCATAGCCCCGCAGCGACTGCGTGCCAAAGTGATCGATCAATGTCTGCCGCGCGGTCTGCGAGACACGTTTGGGCTGGTGGAACGTCACCACGGCCTGCGTCGACGCTTTGATAGCATCGGCTAAATCATCCATGCCCGGCAGCAGCAGGCACTCGGCGGGAGCCAGACGCATGACTTCTTCCACGACTTTGTCCATGCCCATGTCCGGGCTGATCTCGGTGGCGAGAAACTCCCCCGTAGATACATCCACGACGCCGATGCCGCTCGGCGTCTTGTCGCCGGTGATGGCCGCCACCAAATAGTTGTTGGTCTTGGCGTCCAGCATGGCGTCTTCCACAATGGTGCCGGGCGTCAGAACGCGCGTGACTTTGCGCTTGACCAGGCCCTTGGCCAGCTTCGGGTCTTCCACCTGGTCGCACACGGCGACTTTGTAGCTTTTGGCGATGAGGCGCACGACGTAGCGTTCTAACGCATGGTGCGGCACGCCAGCCATGGAGATGCGCGTGCCGGTGCCTTTGTCGTCACGCCCCGTCAGCGTAATCTCCACTTCGCGGGCCAGCGTTTCGGCGTCCTCCCCGTAGGCTTCGTAGAAGTCCCCGACGCGCATGAGCAGCAGCACATCGGGCCGCTCGGCTTTGGTTTCAAAGTATTGCCGCATCATCGGCGTGAGTTGGGACAGGTTCATAACAGTGATTTGGGCAGATGGGAAACAGCGAAATCTCCCTTTCTATGGGGGAAAGGGAGAGAGGCGACAACGTGTCTAATGGATACTGAAGAGGTACCCCCGCTTCTCGGGACCTCCCCCTCCGGGTCTGCCAGTGCAGAAGCGGGGAGGGAGGTTCCTAAACGCGGAAAGGTTCCTCAGGACGAGCACCCACATACGATAATCTAATTCTGCGCGGTTGAAGCGGGCGCGGGAACGTCGGTCAGTCCCGAGGCTTTGACGGCGCGGGCATAGTCCTCGCCCACCGTAATAATCAGCGCGCCCGGTTCCGTCCAGCCCGCTTTGTTGGGGCGATTGGGCAGGCGCTTCGTCACGGCGCTGCTCAGGCCCAGAAGCGACGCCGCATCGGCCCCAGCATTGGGCACGGCAACGCCTGTATCCAGAAGCTGGGTCTGTGAGGGGACTCCAGGCGCGCTCGTTTGGGCGGAGGTGAGCTGCACATGGGGACGACCGGCGTTGCCGCCGTTGCGGACATCGGTGTAGCCGCCGGCCTCAAGCTGCGCGGCCACGCGGGCGGCGAGGCCAGGCACGTGCGTCCCGTTTTGCACCACCACGGGAACCAGGCGGCGGGATGCGGTGTCGTCGCCGCGCACCAGCCAGTCCACATAAGCGCGGCTTTGCTTGGGTTCTATCCGGTAGTACCATTCCCCTTTGGGGCCTCGGAAATCATCGCCGGGCAGGGATGCGGTGCGGATGTCGTCCTGCTGCACGCCGTGGAAGAGCGCGGCGAGATCAAACAATTGTGTCCGGGTTAAATCCGTGCGAATGGCGGACATGCCGACATCGATCAAATGCGGCCCCTGCGCTAAGTTATCTAAAGTTTTGGCTTTATCAATCATGGAGCGCAATAAGATATGCTGACGTGCCATGCGGCGCACATCGCCGTCTTCCACAGTGGCGCGTTTGCCAGCGTCGGGGTGACGGTAGCGAGCAAAGCCGACAGCTTTATCGCCCGCCAGGTGCTGCGGGCCGGGCATGAGGTCAATGCTCAAATGCCCCCACTTGTCGTGGTAGTGCATCTCGTGCGGCACATCCACATCCACGCCGCCCAGCGCGTCCACCATCTTACGGGTGGCATCAATGTTCAGCACCATGTAATGATCGGCGGTAACGCCTAATAGCCCGGCCACCGTCTGAATGGAACGCTGCGGGCCGCCCGATGAATACGCATCGTTGATCTTGAAGCTGCGATCCGTGCCCGCAATGTGCGCATACGTGTCACGCGGAATAGACAGCATGGACGCGGTCTTTTTATCTAAATCCAGCGTCAGTAAAAACAGCGTATCGGTGCGCGAACCCGCCGTATAAACCATGTCTCGGTCGGTCCAGTTATCGTCCAGTCCCATGCACAAAATGGTTACGCGGTTTTTATTAGGAAAGCCCGCGCGCGGGTCGCCGACGATCTGCCCCAAGTTTCCCATGCTGTCCATGATGCCGCCGGAGCTTTGCGCCGCGCCTTCGCCGGTATGCTCGCCTCCGGCCGTGTGGAACAAGCGTCCGACAAAGCCGCCGACCAGCACGGCCAGCACGGCGACGACGGCCAAACAAACGACGGCTGCTTTTTTGCCTCGGGTCATGCGAAGTCCTTGATGAAGGGGTAAGCGGAAGAATGCACGAGCGATTTAGTCTCCTGCGGGTGTTGTTTATCTGTACGGCAACAGGCAGGCCGAAAAGTTCCACAAGAGGCATGGGAAAACAATGGCATGAGGTCTCATGGCGTGTATAGAAAGTGCGGAAAGGCCTCCCGCCTAAGTTCTGGGGAGCCGGAAAGAACCTATCCCCTATTTCTTTAACCTTCCAGTCCTGCCAAGTGCAGCCTTCCTGGTCAGCCAGTGCTGGAATGAAAAGGGAGCAGGAAAGGCTTTCCCTAATCCGTATTACCCCCCAGAACTTAGGTAGGGGGCCTCATCGCCCCGCTCTACAACTATGAACTGGCCGACTGACGCTTACGCAAGAGGTCTATTGATTTTGGATACGGCGGTTTTTGCTTAGCAACGTTCGTATGACGCGATACGCAGGCTTGGGCTGGTAATTTGCATCAAGCAATGTCGCCGCCCCAGACTGCGCGGTGCCCCGATGACTCTGGATCAGGGCCATCGAATAACTCGGTATCCAGTTGTGCTTGTCCGTGAACCCCCAGATATTCACGCCCCGGCAGTTGGAAAAATGCAGCGCATAACGCAGCATGTCGCCAAACACTTCGCCCTGCCTGTCCAAATCTTCGGGGTGCAGCGGGGTCAGCCCAAAGCGCGGATCGGTTGGCGGATATTCCACCACCGGCATGGAAACATCCAGCTCGGTAATCATAAAAGCAATGCCGTTGTCTTTGAGACGCTGCGCCACCTGGCAATAGCCATCGCCGGGAGTAATGCGACGCTTGACGCCGATATGCCACTGCATCCCGATGCCAGTGATAGGAACCCCTCTGGCTTTCATCGATTTCACCATCGCGAACACCGCATCAGCCTTGCGTCCCGGCCCTTCAATGCCGTAGTCGTTGTAATATAACTGCGCGTGCGGGTCGGCCTCATGCGCCCAGCGAAAGGCCATATCCACAAACTCCGGCCCTAGTTTCCGCAGCCAGATTGTATCGCGCAGGCTGAACGGATTGCTGTTCGGGGTATCGTCAAGCGTCTCATTAATCACGTCCCACATGGCAATTTTGCCTTTGTATCGTCCGGCGACTGCATGAATATACTTGTGCAAAAGGTCAGCCGCCTGGGCTTTGGTCAGGCTGTCTTCAAGCGTTTTATTGACAGTTCTGTCCGGCCCGGACAGCAGCCACCCCGGCAGCCAGAAGCCGTCGCGGCCATAAATAAGGGTATGGGCGCGCACGGCGATATGATGCGCCTGCGCCCAGCCGGTCTTTCCCGGCGCGCCCAGAAGGGCATCAGTCGTGGTGAAATCGTAGACTTCTTTGTCCCGCCACAGCAACCTCGGCTTGAAGCTGTTCTCCGGCTCTATCATGTTGAAATTGGCGAGTATGCCCTTTTCATACAGGCTGTCATCGGTCTGGGGACTAAGTTTGTCCAGCCGCACTGCGGTGCCAAACTGAAGGCCGTCTCTGTCTGCCAGTACTCTCAGGCCACTTTGGATGGGGGCTGAGTTGGCATCCGGCATCGTCTGCACTGGCGCGGCGCAGAGAGGCAGGGAAAAGGTAATGAAGGATAAAACGGCTAATGCCGAACCTGTTAGTTTCATGTATTTTTGGTTCCTTTGCAACAAAGAAGCTGGAAACTCTCAGGGGCATTCAGTTCTCCGAACCGTACCTCCGCGTCCGACACGTATGCCGGTTTCGCAAGACCGCCAGTCTCTAAGCCGCCGCCATCGCGAGGGCAACGCCGCGCCCGGCGTATCCACTCGCGCGTGATGCAATCAGTTCGCCGGTAAAGCCCCATAAATGCGCCTGAATCGTCCGCACGCGCACCATCTGCCCCTGCAAATCGTCCGGGGAAACAAAGTTGATGGTCTTGCCCTGCGGGTTCTGCCCCGTCCACTTGAGCGGGTCTTTTGGACTGCGCCGCTCCACCAGCACATCGTATTCCAGGCCGACCTGCGCCCGATTGATCTCCTGCGTCATCTCGTTCTGCAAGTCTATGAGGCGGTGCAGGCGCGCAAGCTTCACCTCTTCGGGGATTTGGTCTCCCAGCAGCGCCCCTTTGGTGCCCGCGCGCGGCGAATACGCAAACATAAACGCGCTGTCGTAACGCATCTCCGCCACAAAGTCCAGGGTGTTCTGCACTTCTTGTTCGGTTTCGCCGGGAAAGCCGAGCATCAGGTCGGTGGTCAAACAGACATCCGGCACGCGCTGCCTCAGATTATGAACGATCGCCCGGTACTGCGCCAGCGTATAACCTCGGTGCATGCGCAGCAGCAGATTATCATCGCCGACCTGCACGGGCATATGCACCTGCGGACAGACCTTGGGCAAAGTGGCAATCGCGTTTATCACGTCGTCATTGAAATCTTTCGGATACGGCGACGTGTACCGAATGCGCTCAATCCCTTCAACCCTGCTCAGCCGGTGCAGAAGCTCCGCAAACGAGCAGGGCTGGTCTAAAAACTTGCCATACGAATTGACTGTCTGCCCCAGCAGCGTCACTTCCCGCGTGCCCAGCGACGCCAATCGCTCCACTTCCAGCACCACCTCGTCGGCGGGCCGCGAACGCTCCTTGCCGCGCGTCAGCGGGACAACACAGAACGTGCAAAACTTATCGCACCCATAGGAAATAGACACAAACGACTTCAGCTTGGGCGGCCCGCCCGCGACCACCCGCAGCGGCGTCGGCTTGTCGTTCCGATCCTTGCGGTCGGGCAGGCCCACTTCCACCAGTGCCGTCCGCTCCCGCCGCACGCGCCCGACCAGAGCCGGAATGCGGTCAATCTGCCCCGTTCCCACCACTAAATCCACATACGGGGCACGGCGGCGGATTTCCGGCGCTTCTTTTTGCGCCATGCACCCGCAAACCCCGATGACTAAGTTTGGGTTGAGCAGCTTCAGCTCTCGCAGCTCGCCCAGCTTGCTGTAGACTTTGCGCTCGGGCTTGTCGCGCACGGAGCAGGTGTTGAGCAGGATCACCGACGCGTCTTCAATCCGCTCGGCTTTCGCGTAGCCATCCGCCTCCAGCATCGCCGCCATCTGCGCCGAGTCGTCCTCGTTCATCTGGCAGCCCCAGGTCAGCACGGCATAGCCGGGAGGCGCACCTGGGGAGAAGTTGTCGTTTTGGGAAAACATCAGTGCTTTATTATATCCCAAGCCGGGCCGAAAAGCAACCGAAGCCTGTACGCGGCGGCATTGTGAGGGCCTCCTTTGAGCACTTCATAGGCGTGTTAAGCCATAACCAACGACGGAACAGTTTGTTCCGTCGTTGGTATGCGCTTGGAAACAGCTAGAAACGCCTAGAAGAGGCCGATGAAAAGGCCATGCTTGTCAATCGCCACTGCCGAAAGCAAGGGTCGGGAGGCCCGGAGAGGCCGCGCACTTAGCGGCGCTCAGGCCGCAGCGGAGCAGTTTCGGCGGAATGGGAAGGGCATACGGCCTGTCTCCCTGACCGGCAGCATTGCCGGATTTTCGGGCCGTCTTTCTACCGACGCCCTTGCGGCTTCCCGTGGCAGACGGCTGAATAAAAACCGTCCGGCGAAGCAGCTGGGGGGCGGATTTCTTCTCAATCGCCCTTGTTTTACGTCCGGCACGCCTTTCCTTCCGGCCAGGCAGCTTTCTTTCGGAGAGGCTGTGCCGACCGCTTTTTTGCTTTTGGGGGAGCCGCAGCCGGGGCGGCTCGCCTAAAGTTTTGGGGGCGATCGCCGATAATACTCACAACTCTGAAAGTCAGCCCAGAATGAGGTTTTTTATGTCTCTCAACAAGCGCCGCTTTCGCCGGCCCGGCAGCAGGCGGTCCGGGTTCACCCTCATCGAAACCATGATGGCGATGTTTGTGGTGGTGGTCGGGCTGCTGCCCATGCTGGGGCTGTTCCTCTCGGCGCGGGCTTTAGACCAGCAGGCGCAGGCGCAGGCCGCTGCCTACAGCGTGGCCCGGCAGGAGGTCGAATCCCTGGCGGCCCAGAAGTTCGCCAACCGCCCTGTTTCGACAGGCGCGTTTGCTGTTCCCGACGCGATTGTCGCGCAGTTCCCCGGCCTGAATATGACCGGCAGCTACGTCATTACCACTGTCTCGGGCTACGGGGGCGCGGCCTACCCGGTGCAGCAGATCGCGGCCCAGGTGCAGTGGGCCAACAATGTCGGCCCCACCCACGGCGCGGGGGCCGCCCTGTCGTCGGTGCGCGTGGACACTTTGATCACCCAGGAGCCTAACAAATGAAGGCATGTTTTCGCCGCAGGCCGCGCGCCTGCCGAAGCGGATTTACGCTGGTGGAGATGCTGATGGCATCCTTGCTGTTTGCCCTGATCCTGAGCGCGCTCGGGTGGATGGCGGTAGACACATCGCGCATGGGCAGCGTCGTCTCCACCAACGCGACCCTGCAATCGCAGGGCCGTATCGCAATCGACCGGTTTGTCAACGACGTGCGCAGCAGCCGCCAGATCGTGACCGCCTATACGGCTCCCGATGGGACTGTGTACAGCAGCGGCACCGGAACGTGCGTGGTTCTGGCCGCCCCTTCCTATGCCTCCGATGGCACAATCGCAACAACCACAGACAGCGCGGGAAACACGGTGCCCGCCCATTATGATTATATCGTCTACCATCTGGTTCCGACGGCTGCGGGCAGCTCCAGCGGCCCCTGCCAGCTCAATCGCCGCGTGGACGTTTATCTCGGCAGCGCCCGGTCCTCAGCACCGGAGGCTGTGATTGCAAGCAACATTCAGTCGGCCTCGTTCACCTGCCTGGTAGACCAGCCGATCACCGGCAATGGCGTGGATGCCCAGTTCTTTCTGAACACTCTTATCGACGTGTCCGGTCTCGGCCAGGGGGTGACCGTCAACGGCGTGCCTCTGGTTCTGGGAACGACGACGGCCCAGTACGCCCCGCCCGGCAGCACAGGGCAGACGACCGACATCGGCACCCTGAACTTCGCCGCCGCCCCCGCCAACAACGCCGTCATTGACGCCATCTATCCTGTAGACCCGACCCATCCAGCCAGTCCGGCCAATATCAACGAGGTCAGCCTGGCGCTGACGCTGGCGGTCACCAGCGCATCCCTCGGTTCATCGGCTCCGCAGACGACGGCTCTGACCGGGACAGCCGCCCTGCGCAACCATTAGCGAAGCAACGCCACACAAAGAGGTCCTCCATGTTTTGCAAAACCACGACAACTAGAGATTTCCGACGAGCCGGTCCTGCCCGTCGCCGTGCCCAGCGCGGGTCAATCCTGCTCATGACGCTGACGTTTCTGCTGGCGGGCCTGCTGGTCGGGATCAGCATCTTCACTCTTGCCGGGACATCCAGCCGCCTGGCCGAACGCGCCCGGCAAAAATCGGAAGCAACCGAGCTGGCTTATGCGGGCGTCCATGCCCTCTACGCGCAAGTTTCGCAGTATATGAGTGCCAATACATCCACCAGCGCTTATGTCGGGCCGTCGGCAGTGCCTTCTTCGGGCAGCGCGCCGACTCTTTCCAGCACGGTAGGCGGCATCACCACCGCTGATGGAACCTATGCCGCCAGCCTGACCAACCCCGCGCCCAGTCCCGTCTTCAGCAACCTTACCTACGACAAGCACGGCAACGTCACCGGCGGCACCAGCACGTATACATTCACCGCCAAAGGCACCGGGACAGCCGCCAACGGCGTCATCAGCACCGTATATGCCACATTCATCGTCCGAGGGTCCCAAACGCCTGCCTCATCCGGCGGCACGCCCTTCACCTTTCCGACCGGCGCCATGGTCTCCAACGGCAACATTCTGCTTCAGGGCAGCAGCAGAACGACCGACCAGTCCGGCAACCACGGCGCCAGCGCCCTGGCGAACGGGGTCATCAGCCACAAGGGCGCAAGCTACGCTGTTGACGGCACACTCGCTGCCGCGCCCCTCTCATACAGCGCGACGGCAGCCGCCATGGGCAGCAGCCCCAACGACTACGGCGGCACCGTCACCCAACTGGCCGCGCCCATCACATTCCCCAACTCTGCCACAATTGCCTCATGGCAGGACACCTGGACGCAGGAAGCGAAGGAAGCCACAACCCCATACCCAAGCGGCCACCTTCTCAGCAGCTACAGCGGAGCGGGAACTCTGACCGCGCCTTGCTATATCAGCGGCGACCTGAATGTGAGCGGGGCACTCACGGTCAATGCCGATACCAGTGCCGCTCATCCGGCACTGCCATATACGAGCGCTCCTCCTGTCTATGTGCTCTATGTGCACGGCAATGTCACATTCGCGAACGGCAACAGCAGCCTGCTCAATAACGGCGTCCTGATCGTTGCCGATGGGACAATCAGCATCGGCAAGAACTCAACGTACTCCGTCGGCAACTATTCCAGCAGCACGTCTTATAAGTCAGCGGCAGGCACCTCGCTCAAGAACCAGCCGATGTACGAAACATCTGGCCTAGACAGCTTCAGCTCGTCGTCCAACGCAATCACGATGGGCGGCAATGCGAACGCCAATGTCGGCTTTGTCTACGCCATCAATGGCGGCACCACAGTCGCGGCGGCAGCAACCCTCACGGGCAGCCTGATCTCCGGCGCATCGGGCACGCTGGGCGGCATTACGCTGCAGGCAGGATCGCTGATTTACCCGCAGGGGTTCAACACCAACTATGCCGGTCTGCCTCCCGCCAACCAGTCGGCGGTCACGTCCAGCTACACCGCCGGCGCCCTCAGCAACTGGGTGCAGACACTCTAGCGGCGTGGGCGGAAAAGACCCGCTTGTCTCCCGGATAAGTCCGCCCGTGTGCTGCCGGTGCATTCGGAGTATTTTGACTATCAGCCGCAACTGCCCCGCTTTCAACAGCGGGGCATTTTTGCCGCATCAGCCGCCCTCCTTCCCTGTCTTTCGCAACGGCAAAGGCTGGAACTGTTTTCCTTTGCAACGGACTGCAATGTAAACGTCAATACCAAGCGCCTGCAAAGACGCCTCGCGTAACTCAGGCAGCATCACTTGGCGCTGAAAGTCGCCGCGAACCGGCTGTTCTCGGACCCTGCCGCCCTGCCGTAGGTGTAATCAGGCTCGCTGTTTGGGCTGGCGGCATCGCTACCTGTGGAAACCTGCTGCGGCGCAAGCCATTTAGCATGGGCATCCCAATACAGAAAGTTTGCGCCGCCTTGATGACGACCCGCTCCTTCGTAGTCTTGGTAATTACCAAAGGGCGGCGTACCTACATCGCTCATTATGCCGGTTGCATAGCGGACATCTTCATTTATGTCAAAGTGTCTGCCACTCCCCATCCAAACCCCGGTAACGGAAAGCCACCGGCCATTCCCGCCGACCGACGTTGCAAGGGGCGCGGGCAGATCGTCTTCAAACCCTTCGCTCGGCATGAGGAGGTCTGCCGACGAATGAACCACCTCAAACAGCAGCAATGTCTTTCCCGACACATCGGCCATTGCACGCGGAACCCTTGTTATCCCTCCCGGTGTGGTGACAATGACACGCCGAAGGTCGACATTCACGCCATAGGAAACAGGAAAGTAAGGCGGCTGGCTAGTCGTGGCATCGGAGGGACAATGAAACACATCCACGTTTTTGACATAAGGATATATCCTTCCCGCCCAAGCGTTGTAGTCCGGGGGCAAGAAGTCGTCGTTGTCGTGCGTGTACATCAGAATGGCAACGCCAAGCTGTCGCTCGTTGCTCAGGCAGACGGTCTGACGCCCTTTCTCGCGAACGCGGCTGAACGCCGGGAAGAGCAAGGCCGTTATCAAAGCCACAATGCCGATGACGACAAGCATCTCAATGAGCGTGAAGCCAGTGCGTTTCATAGACCCTTGAGCGTGGCGACGTGGATGCCAACCAGCGCGGCATCTCAATGAGCGTGAAGCCAGTGCGTTTCATAGACCTATCCCGTTACCTTTTGCTGTCATGCCGCGAGCGAGGCGGGAAGCGGCAGGGTTTCATGTATCTCAAGGGCCGTAATCTCCGGGAAAGGCTGACCTGCTTCCCGCATCCCTTCCAGGTGAAAGCGCAAAGCATCCACGAACAGGCTGAGAGCCGCCTCGCGGGTATCCGCACAGGCATTGACGCACAGGCCATCATTGGGCGTATAAGCGGCCCAGTTGCTTTTTGTCTGTTCCAGTACGACAACAAGTTTCATGGATTACCTTTCAGCGGAGTGGCAGCCGACGACGGCTCAATCCATGCCATTTACGAGGGCGGCAGGCGGAAGATAGTGAACTGCGCGTTGGCGTAGACGGGGACGGTGCCGGGAACCGGCGAGTGGGCGAGATCGGCGAAGCGATGCACCACGCTGTGCTTGTCGGCAAAGGCGAGCGCGGACACGTCATTGGGATAAAACAGATACTGCGCGCGCGTTTGGGCAAGAAACGCCTGGCGTTCGCTGTCCGACGTATCGGCATCGGCAAAGCGCGCAAACGCGGCCACTTTCGCGCCGTAGTGGGGAGTTTCGGCCCAGTGTCCGGCCCAAACAGTACGTCCTGCATAGCCCGGCAGCGCGGCGCACAGAGTGGGAAAACCGACCACCGCGCTGTCCGGGGGCGTGTGGGTGCGCAGCCAGCCGTAGCAGTCCACCAAGGCGTCGGGCAAGAACGGGGCTTGCTGCGTCTCACTGCGGTTCTCGGTGAGATGGGTCATGTCGCGGGAGAGAAACAGCAGGCTGGAGGGGAGGGCGAGCAGGGCCAGCGCGGCCAGAGCAAAGTTCTGGGCACGCGGCTGCAACCTGCGCGTGAGCCAAACAGCACCCAGCCCCGCCAGCAGGCACAGGGGGATGTGCGTCCCCATAATCATCTTGCGCTGGAAGGCGACGGGCAGATAGATTACCGCCAGGCCGCCCACCGCCCAGCACAGCACGACAAGCGCGGCTTGACGGGTTGCGAATAGCGAAGGCCGGGATGGGAGACTGCGCGCCAGGCGGGGCAGCACAAACACAGCCAGCAGAAACACAACCCCATAGCCCAGCGCGTAGTGCCAAAAGGCCGGAGACAGCGTGGGCACTTCCGCGCGGGCACGGAACACCGATTCGCGCTGCAAGACAAGATATTCATACACCGTCGTCGGCAGGGTCAGGGCCAACGCCAGCAGGCCGCGTCCCCAGCTTGCGGCCACGCCGCGCCCGCGCTGCACGGCTGTCCAAACAACCAGATACAGGCCCCATGCGGCGGCGAGGTGCAGCACGTCATACGAATGAATGTTGCCCAAAACCGCCCCGCACAGCCCGGCGCATACGGCATAGCGCCACCGGCCCGTCTGTTCGCCGCGCAGCAGGCAGTACAGAGCAGCCACAATAAACGCCGTGCTGACAGTCATCAGGGCCGACGTGTACAGCGTGAGGAATGTAAACGCCTCCGGCTGCCAGGCATCCACGGGACTGCCCGGCAGGTTCTTGTCGTGCCAGCGGGACCAAAGCAGCCACCCCCACCCGCCTGAAAGACAAACAAATGCAAACGCCGTCACGCGCGCTTGGGCATTGTGGGGCAGAGCGGCCTGATAAAACTTATAAACCAACCCCAGCAAGACTGCCCCGCTGCCGATGCGCGCGATCTGCAAAGCCGCCTGCGGAGACAAATGCAGCCAGGCTGCCCCCCGCCCCAGCGCCCAGAACAAGAGATTGAACTCCAGGTTGCGCTGAGGCTCGGTGGTAAATTGATTGTGAAAGAAAAAGCGTCCGTCCATTGTCTGCCGCACCCAGGACAGGTAATTGCAGTAGTCATCAATGTTGTAGGCCGTGCCCACAAAGCGCGTGCCGGGAGGCGTGATGGCATAGGCAAACGCATACGGCAGGCTTGCCAAAACCAGGGTTACGGCCAACAAGCCCAGGACAAGGCGTCGTTCCAACAGGGGTGCAATGGCGGGCGGGGAGACAATCGGGGTGTCGGGAGTCGCTAGGAAGCCATTCGCCGGAGGGGCAGAAGAAGGCGCGCGGTCACTCGGCGTCGGATTGGACATTGAGAAACGCTCCGGCATTCAGAGACAAGATGCGGCTGCGGTCGGTATTGGTCAGTCCAGCGGCATCGGCCACCAAAGCCTGCGCCTGGGCGGGATCGCGGCGGGGCGCGCCGCTGCCGTACATCAATTTGCGGGGCGTCAGGGCCGCGCTGGCCGCAGAGACTTTGTCGGCATCCAGGCTGCCGGACAGTTCCAAAAAGATGTTTAGGTGGCGGTGGGCGGCGGCGACAGCGGCCCGCCAGTCGTCGCCGCCCATGCCAAGCAGCAGAAAGCGCATGGCGGGGAACTCGGCCGCGATACGCGTCGCGGCATGCACGGCGTCGCCGTCGGGAGTCTGCAATGCCATCGGTTTGGTATAGCGGCGGTGGGCATTGAGCACTTCGCGGGCATCGTCCAAAGTGACCGGCTTGCCGTCCGCACCGAACATCACCGCGCCGACAAACTCCCGCTTGCCCAAATAGCGGCGCTGCTCTTCCTGCGACAAATCGGAGTAGCCGGCATTGAGTGTCGCCCAGCCGTACACGCCTTGGTCTGGGTTGAGGGCGGGACGCAGCAGGCGGTTGCCCGCCACAAAGTCGCAGTCGGCGGCGAGGCTGGAAATCAACGCAACGGCGTCTGTAGCGGTGCGGCTCATGGACTGCCGCACGGCATCGGGGGCAGCCATAGACGACGAGAAAATGGTTTCGCCGTAATAGGCATGGACATCAAAAATAGGCAAGGCGAGGGGTCTCCCGTGGCTAGGCTTCGTGCCAAATCTGCTGGGCATTGCCGCCCAAGACGGCGGCCTGATCGTCTGGCGACAGCGGCGAACGGCGGACAAACGCCAGCGCGGCGGCAAGCGACAGTCCGGGTGCGCCCGACCCAAACAGGACGCGGTCAATGCCGATGGTGTTCTTCAAAAAGACGAGGGTATCGGGGCTTTGCAGGGCATGCGTTTCCAAATAGCAGCTCGGCAGGGCACGCATGACTACAACGGCCTCGCCCAGCGTTTTGGGCGTCACGCCTTCCAGAATAATGGGATGCGGATAGTCCTGTGTCAGGCGAGCCAATAGGGTGATGTCGCCCGGATGGGCGGTTTCCACCATTAAAGGCGCGCGAGGCTGCCTTGCGAGAATGTCTAAGATAGCCGCGAACGGCGCGAAGTCCAGCGGCCATTGCTGGGTGCGCGGAAAGAACCGGAACATCTCAAAGCCGCTCTGGGCAATCCCCTGCACAAACTCGGGCTGCCCCCAATAAGTAAGCGGATTGATCGCAGCCACCGGGATCAGATGGTCGTGGGCACGGCAGGCGCTGAGCGTTTCGGCATTGCCGTCCGTGTCCCGCGCATACAGGCCGTAGGTGGAAAGCGCCAGGCAGTAGTCCACCTGCTGCGCGCTCATGGTCGCGGCCAGCGTTTCCGGGTCGCTGTCGGCATGGTGCGACGGGTACGCCCCGAACAACGTGTTGACATCGGTGATTTCCATAGATCAGTCCCCTACCCTGTCGCCAAGGCCAAAGCGCGATCCAGGCGGCGCAGAACGCGATCTTTGCCCAGCACGGCGATGGTCTCAAACAAGCCCGGCCCAACCGTGCGCCCCGACACGGCGACACGCAGGGGATGGATGACTTCGCCGCCCTTCACCCCCAACGCCTCAATGGACGCGCGCACGGCGGCTTCTATGGCTTCTACGCTGAAGTCGCCCAATGCCGCCAATCGCGTGCGGACATCGCGCAGGCGATCACGCACGCCCGGATGGGTCAGCCACTTCTGGACCGCCTTTGGGTCAAACACATACGCATCGTCGCCCAGCAAAAAGAAGTCGGCCAGGGCGGGCGCATCCGCCAGGGTCTTCATGCGCTCCTGCTCTAGGGCCAGCACGCGCCCGATATACTCCAGCGTCTCGCTGTCCGGGTCGGCACTCACCAGGCCTGCACTTTGCAGAAACGGCAGGGTTCGCGCGGCCAAATCACTGAGGGACAACAGGCGCAGGTACTGCCCATTGAACCAATCCAGTTTTTCCGGGTCGCTAATGGGCGAATGGTTGAGGATACCCGCCACTGTGAACTTTTCCACCAAGTCGGTGCGGCTGAACAATTCGCGCTCTTCTTTGGGCGACCAGCCTTGCAGGGCTAAGAAGTTTATCAGGGCTTCCTGCAGGTAGCCCTGGAAGGGATATTCCAAAGCGCCAGCGGCGAAATAACGCTTGGAAAGCTTCTTGCGATCCGGCCCGAGCATATTCGGCAGGTGCACAAACGTGGGCAGCTCCCAGCCCAGCGCTTTGTACAACAAAACGTGCAGGGGAGCCGATGGTATCCAGTCTTCGCCGCGCAGGACGTGCGAAATCTGCATGAGATGATCGTCAACGACATTCGCCAGTTGATAGGTTGGGAAGCCGTCGGACTTCAAGAGAACCTGGTCGTCCAGCACACGGTTCTGCACGGTGATCTCGCCATAGACGGCATCCTGAAACGTGGTCTCGCCTTCCAGAGGAACGGCAAAACGCACGACACGGTACTGCGCGCGCTCGGCTTCATACCGCGCCCGGTCTTCGTCGGACAGATGCCGATGACGGCGGCTGTAGCCGGTCGGCAGGCCGCGCTTTTGGCGCTCTTCGCGAAATGCGGCCAGTTCTTCCGTGGTGTCGTAGGCATAGTACGCCTGGCCGGAATCAATCAACTGCTTTGCGTACTGGGCGTAGATCGGCAGGCGCTCGGACTGCACATACGGGCCAAACGGACCGCCGACGCCGGGGCCTTCATCAAAGTCCAGGCCATACCAGCGCAGGCTGTCAATGATAATCTGGACGCCGCCAGGCACCTCGCGGCTTTTATCTGTGTCCTCAATGCGCAGGATGAACTTGCCGCCTGTATGACGCGCAAACAGCCAGTTCCAAAGGGCAGTGCGGACACCGCCGATATGCAGCGCGCCGGTGGGCGAAGGGGCGAAACGAACACGAACGTCAACAGTCATGGGGCAGCCTTGCGTGACAACAAAATAGAAAGGCGCCGGCGATCCGTGTCCCGGCGCTGAGTATATCGTTAGGGTAGCACGGTTTTCCGTTTGTTGTCAAGACGGATGGGTTTAGGGAAGCGTTCTATTTGACGCTGACATACTGCCCTGCCCCATGTTATGGGAGTCCCTCGCCCGTCTCAGCACCACGCCTCACAGGGCACACCCAGTCACGGGCGCTTTAAGACGACGCTTTCTCGCGGCTGTTGTTGTCACGGCCCTGCCCAATTTTGGGCGCCCCCGTCTTTCTGCTTGATCAACTCAAGACTCGGGTTATGTTAAGGACGACGCACCAGCCCTGTAATACTGGTGACCGGCTGACGCATCAATGCCAGCCACAAGCGCACGAGAAGGCCAGCCTGCATCATCTTTTCTACATGACGTATTTCGCGCTGATAAGTATCCTCAAAGTGCTTCAGGGCATTTATGTAGATGCTATGGGCACTCTCTATATGTTGTTTACCGAGTTGTTCCGGCTGAGGGCTTTCTTTCTGACGTTCCGCTTCATAGGCTTTGATGCGCTCGTCATACCAGGCAACGGCATCATGCTACCCTTCCCATGTCCTTATTTATGGCGCGCCACCGGTTCCTGCCGGGCAGAATATCTACAAGAAAAAAGGAGCCTTTAAGCTCCTCGGCGGCGTGACCGGTCTGACCGCGACCAACGACCTTTCCGCCCTGTACAATGCCAAGTTCCGCTGCACCGGCGGCGGCAACAAGATCGCCCTCAAGCTGGTCGGCGTCAGCGCCTCCGGCACCCGCAGCGCCGAGCTGTTTATCAGCGGCGTCACCGCAGCCTCCTCTGCCCAGACTGCATCGTTCCCCGACAGCGACCAGGGCACAACCCTCAAAGTCGCGTGACAGGCAAAAAAAGCCCCGCCGAACAATCCTTGTTTGGCGGGGCTTCCATGCAAAGCAAAGGCCCCAGAAGGAACAAACGACGCGCACGGCGAACAGTCAGTTCAAGGAGCAAGTGGATGAACAAATCTTATGACTTTGATTGCATACGCACACGCACAGCCGAACCCTTTCAACCGGCGCGTTTCTTGATCTGCTTGTCGCTTCTGCTCTGGCTGGTTCCCTGTGCCCACGCTCTGCCCGCGAACGCACCCGTCATTCTCCCCAGCAGCAGCATTGCTGTCTTGCCGGGTGATGGGACAACACTCCTTTTGACCGGCTCCGACAGCGCGGCGGCCCGCGTGACCACCGTGCCAGCACAGGGTCAGACCTTCAAACAAGCGCTGCGGGCACAAACAGTGCGCGAACCCGGTATGCCGTTATCGGCTGCCCTTTCCGCACGCACTGTTGCGCCGATCAAGAAAGGCGATGTACTGCTGGCAACCTTCTGGCTGCGCTGCACCCAGTCCCGCAATGGGGAAGGGATGGTCGGCTTCGTGTTCGCGTCCCAGAAACCGCATGAGCGTTCGGCGAATTATGAAGCCGTTGCGGGCGCGCGATGGCAGCGTTACGATGTCCCCTTTGCCGCAGCAGTAGACTACGCTCCCACTCAAGGCATTGTGAGTCTGCGCCTGGGTTATCTGCCGCAAACCGTCGAAATCGGTGGCCTTTCCGTTGTCAACTATGGGAACACCGTCACGCTTGAATCCCTGCCCGCTTCGCCCAACACCTACATGGGACGCGGGCCGGATAGCCCGTGGCGCAAAGCCGCCCAGGAGCGCATAGAAAAGTATCGCAAGGCCGATTTGCGCGTGCGCGTTGTAGATAAAGCGGGTCGTCCCGTCGCAGGCGTGCCGATCATTGTAGCGATGAAGCGTCATGCGTTCGGCTTCGGCGCGGCCTTGAATGCCAAAAACCTGCTTTCCAGCAACCCCGCCGACGCGATCTATCAGGCCAAAGTGAAAGAGCTGTTCACCGAAGTCGTGCTCGCAAACGATCTCAAGTGGAAGCAGTGGGAATCGAACCCCCAAAATGCCCTTCAAGCCGCACACTGGCTCCACGACAATGGCATTCGCTTGCGGGCGCACAACCTTGTGTGGCCCAACTGGGTCAAGATACCTGCCTCTGTGCATGACCTCAAGGACGATAAACCGGCATTACGCCGCCGCATCGATGCGCACATCCGCGACGAAGCAGGTGCCCTTCGCGGCCTCGCCACCGATTGGGACGTACTGAACGAGGTCTATGCCAAACACGAGATCGTCGATGTGCTCGGCCAGACAGCGATGATCGACTGGTATCAGACAGCGCGCAAGGCCGACCCCAAAGCCATGGACTACATCAACGACTACGACATTTTGAGTGGCACCGACCGACCGCATCAAGACGCCTATTTCAAAACAATCAAGTACTTGATCCAAAACGGCGCGCCCCTCGATGGCATCGGCTTACAAAGTCATTTCGGCACGCGCCTGACCGCCCCCGATCAGCTGCTGCAAACCTTGGATCGTTTTGCGGGGTTTGGGAAAAGGCTCAAAGTCACCGAGTTCGACATCAACACAACCGATGAAAAGCTGCAAGGCGATTACACGCGCGACTTTATGACAATGATGTTCTCCTATCCGTCTATTGACGGCATCATCATGTGGAGCTTTTGGGATGGTCTGAGTTACGCCCCGCACGTCTCGCTGTGGCGCAAGGATTGGAGCATGAAACCGAACGCCCAAGCCTGGACAGACCTGGTGTTCAAACAATGGTGGACAAACGCGCAAGGCCGCAGCGACAAGCAGGGAGCCTATGCGACACGCGGCTTTCTGGGCGATTACGAAGTTTCCGTAACCTTTAATGGGCGCACAAAACAAGTCCCGGTCACCCTCGCCAAAAGCGGAGCCACCGTCACCATCACCCTCGACTAAATGCGCATACTCAGAGTGTGTATAAAAAGCAACCGCCGCACAAGCGAAGCTCTCCGCTTGCGGAACCAGACCCAGAGAGCGCGGATTAGGAACGGGTCATCTTAACCCACGCCCTCCGGGTCTGCCAGTGCAGCAGGTGGGTTTTCTCACAACAGCATGGGGTTTCAACCCCGTGTTTGTCTTAAAGCCGCGCGAGAGACAAAAAAGAACCCCCCTCACGGGGATGAGGAACGCTTTCAATAACGATAAGCGTTCTTTATCCTCCCTTGAGGGGGGAACCTGCGAAGCAATGAGGGAGGAGTTCCCTACCCCGCCGCCCGCTCCCTGTTGTTATTCTCGCGCCCCTGCCCGCCGCCCTGCCCATTCTTCGGCGCACCCGTCAGCACTTCGCCGATGGCGACCGACCGGCGCACGTCCATGAGTTGCACGCGCACGGTTTGCCCGGCAAACTTTGCGCCGTTGGCGAGGTCTACCTGGTAGCCCCGGTGCGGCAGCATGTGGGACACGGCCCACGGTGCGCGTTCGCCGTTCGGGTCGTCGCGCGAAACATGGCATTCCACAATCTGCCCGCGATTGGGAGTGGGAAAACTTTGCTCTATCTTTTGCGCGGGCGCGGGGTCCACTTCAAACTTCTCAATGTGGTGCCACGACGGCACGGAACGCACCGTAATGCTGACGCGCAGCTCGCGCTCCAGGTCTTCAATGTCCTCGCCCTGCGACCCGATCAAGTGCGCAGTCACTTGCGGGTGGGCGGCGACAATAAACGCATCGGCATTGGTGGTGGCGGCCAGGCGGCGCAGCTCGCGCTCCACCTCCAGCGACACGGTTTCCGCGCTTTGGATGCGCCCCAAACCCTGGCAGTAGGGGCAGACTTCGGTCATCTGCGTGTCCACGGTCTCGCCCGTGCGCTTGCGGGTCATTTCAATCAACCCAAGCGCGGAGATGCTGGAAATCTTGGTGCGGGAGCGGTCGTCTTTCAGCGCTTTGACAAAGGCGTCCATGACGGCTTTCTTGTCGCGCGCGTTCTCCATGTCGATGAAGTCGAGAATAATCATGCCGCCCAGGTCACGCAGGCGCAATTGGCGGGCAATCTCTTCGGTGGCCTCTAGGTTGGTCTTGAGGATGGTGTCACTTAAATTGGTAGACCCGGTGAACTTGCCGCTATTGACGTCAATAGACACCAGCGCTTCCGTCTGGTCGATGACCAATGAGCCGCCGGATTTCAGCGGCACTTTGCGCTGGAGATAGCGTTCAATGTCGCTTTCAATCTTGAACTGCTCAAAGATGGGCTTTTGGCCGTCGTACAGCTCAATGCGGTCTTGCAGGTCGGGAGAAAGCCGGGCGATAATCTCATGCGCGCGGCGGTAATCCGTAGGCGAGTCGATGACCAGGCGGCGAATGTCCGAGCCGAACGCATCCCGCAGTATCTTGTACACCAGGCCCATATCTTGATGAATGAGCGCAGGCGCGGGCGTGATCTTCGCTTTCTCTTGGATGGCCCGCCAGGTTTCGGTGAGCATCAAATAGTCCTGGCGCAGCTCTAAGGCGCTGCGGCCTTCGCTTTCGGTGCGCACAATGACACCGTAGCCCTGCTCGCGAAAGCTCTGCACAACCTTTTTTAACCGGTCACGCTCTTTGCCTTCGTCGATCTTGCGGGAAACGCCCAGGTTGTTGGCATCGGGCATGAGCACAAGAAAGCGGCCCGGCAGGGACACGCGGCTTGAGACGCGCGAGCCTTTGGTGCCGCGCGGCCCTTTGACCACTTGCACTAAAAGTTGGTCGTTGCGCTTGACCAAGTCTTGAATGCGCAGGTCGCGGCGGTCGCGCCGCCGTCCGCCGCCGGTGTCGTCGTCTTCTTCGGGCAGGATGTCGTCTTTGAAGAGGAAGGCGTTGCGCTCTAGTCCAATCTCCACAAAGGCGGCTTCCATGCCGGGAAGCACGTTGTCCACGCGGGCTTTGTAGAGGTTGCCGACCACACGCTGTTCGCGCTCAACGTGCAGTTCTACGAGTTGGTTGTCGTCCAGCACTGCGATGCGTGTCTCGCGGTGATCGACATTGACGATAATATCCTTTGCCATGTGTTTTCTTTCATAAATGTGAAGAGCCGGGTGTGCGGGCAGTGCGGCAAAAGATTAACTCTCGTGCATTGCCCTGCATGTCCGGTCAAAACGTGGGCAGCCATCATGTTTCGGCTGCCGTCTTCCTTAAAAAGCGCTACGGCTGAGATGGTATCTCTCTTGGTTCCTGTGACAGTTCTTGCAAACGCATGAGCAGGGCCAGCATGATGCGCGGGGCACCGCGAAAGCCATCCATGCCTTCCTGCTCCCACACGGATACCATCGCGTCCATGAGTTTGTAAGCCGGGCCATCTCCGTTGAACGCGACCTCAAGAATTGCCGGTAGGTTCAGCGTGAGTTGCGTATGGCCATCTGCCTGAATATGGTGGAACCGTTCCAGCGCATCCGTCCAGTATCTGTCTTCAGACCAATGTTTGGTTTCATTCACTGAAATGGCGCTATGCTTTCTGCTTGCGTTGCGACAAATACTTAAGATGTTAAGCCGCAATGCTGTTGCGTTCGAGCAGTCTCCGCAGTGCCTCGTTGACGGCCTGCTCGGTGGGAAATGCGGCGGCCACATCCGGGGCTAGCTTCACCAGGTTTGTGCCTTGACGGTAACGCTCCACGTATTTGCCGCGAACCCCATTTTGCAGCAATCCTTTCAGCAGGGCTTCGTCATACTCTGGGCGCAATTCGTCTTCTAATGGCTCAGGTTTTTCCAGTTCTTCGTCTTTCATAGCGCCTCTTCATAAACACGCTTTTCTTGGCGCGTCACTGCGCGCGCACTGATCACACGCACTTGATTGTCTTGATCTGTGTGCGAGACAAAGAGCAGACGCCCTTGATGAGAATGCCCAATGATAATCAAGCGTTCTTCTTCAATGGAGTGATCGGGGTCAGGAAAAGCAACAGACAAAGGGTCATCAAACACGCTCGCCGCCTCTTGAAAAGAAACGCCATGTTTGGTCAGGTTTGCCTCTGCTTTCCTGTCGTCCCAATCAAACCGCATAACTTGATTATGACAGCAAAGATGCGAAACGAACCGCAGAGACAATTAATCTCTCGCGTCGCCCTGCGCCCCCAGTCAAAATGCGGATAGCCAAAATGTTGATAAAAGCAGTTGTATTAGTTTACCGTTTTGTGTAATGGCTTTGAGAATGTAAGTTATCTTCAGATTATTGCAGGCGCGGCGAGGCTTTTGTGTTGGGCCATAAACCTCCGGCCCCGCTATTCACTGCCCCATAAAGTTCATCGCCAGGGCCAACATTAGCAAAATAATAGCCCCGCAGATTAGCAGCAAGAAGAACGCGCTCATGCTGTAAACTAAGCGCAGGACGGGTGTCCGTGCTTGGATAGAGGAATACGCCTCCTGCAAAAGGAAGATGTCACCCAGTATGACTGCCAGTGCGAAGGCCCAGAAAAATGTCCAGACGACTGGGGTGTACGCTTTGCTATAGGGCGTGACGATGTTGAACAATCTTGACAAGAAAAGCAGAAAAGCGAGGGCAAAGCAAACCAGAGCGGAGATGCGAATTACTCTGTTAATCATCTTCTATCCACGCAATGAACCCAATTCATCCGCAAACTAATGCCCCGTCAGCCGATGCCACAAGCGCGATGTCTTGCTTGGATGGGACGCGGCGGCGGCTTTTGGCGGCCTCTGCGTCATGGAAATTGACGACGGCGGCATGATGCCTTCCACGAGAAACGGTATCTCGCCGGGCCGGACATAGCCGTTCTTGCGGGCCTCGCCGACCATGCCACTGGGCGTCTTGAGATAAGCAATCTGGCTGTACAGGACCGCGTTCTGCCGGTCTAAAAGGGCGACTTCGGCGCGCGTGCCCCGCAACTGGGTTGTCTGCGCGCCCGCTTCCTGATACGGGTGAATCACTTTGATTACCAGGCGCACGGCCATCACGCCCAGGGTTATGATAAACACCAGCAGGAGAGCTACCCGCGCCCAGATACCGATAATCCGGCGCGGACGGCTTTTGCGTCCGGCCTTCGGGCGGCGGGCGGCGGGTCGGTGCGCTTCTTCACGGGTGTCGCGTTTTATAATGGTGTCCTCTGAGATGCCGTCTTAAATCCAAAGCAGGCCTAATCAGGACTAATCGGGCTTGAGCGGCTGCCCGATACGATGGATTTTAATGAAATTGGTGCTGCCGGGACGCCCTACGGGCACGCCGCCGGTCAGCACTGCGATGTCCCCGTCTTTGACTAGGCCGGTCTGTGCGGCGGCATCCAGACACGCCTGCATCATGCTGTCTGAGTCGGAGGCAATGTCCACCATGACGGGATGAACGCCCCAAACCAGGCCCATGCGCTGATACGCCTGGAGGTCGTTGGTGGCGGCGACAATCGGGGCGCGGGGCCGAAAGCGGGACACAATGCGGGCCGTTCGCCCTGAGGCTGTCGCGGTCAAAATGACCGATGCCTGTAAGTCGCGGGCAATGTCGCAGGTCGCCTGCCCAATCGCCTCGGTGACGCTGGTGTTGGACGCCGGGTTCTTGCGCGCCTCAAACATTTTACCGTAGTCCAAAGCCGCCTCGGTATGCACGGCCACTTTTGCCATCATGCGCACGGCTTCAAAGGGGTACAGGCCGACGGCTGTTTCGCCGGACAGCATGACCGCATCGGTGCCGTCGTAAATGGCGTTGGCAACGTCGGTCACTTCCGCGCGAGTGGGCCGGGGGTTGCGGATCATGGAGTCCAGCATCTGCGTGGCCGTGATGACCGGCTTTCCGGCAGCGTTGGCTTTGGCAATCAGCATCTTCTGGATGACAGGCACTTCATCAATCGGCGCTTCCACGCCGAGGTCGCCGCGCGCGACCATGATGCCGTCCACCACGTCCAATATCTCGTTGATGTTGTGCACCGCTTCGTGCTTTTCAATCTTGGCAATGAGCGGGATATGCGCGCGGGACGCTTCGCATACGCCTCGCAGCACGGCGATGTCGCGGGCAGTCTTCACAAAGGATGCCGCGACATAGTCCACTTTCTGCGCTATGCCAAAGCGCAGGTCTTCCAAATCCTTGTCCGTGACCGCGGCAATGGGGAGCGAGACGCCAGGCACGTTGACCCCTTTATGGGACGTTAATAAGCCGCCGACCACCACTTCGCACAGCAGGGAGCTGCCCCGGTTGCGCTTGACCCGCAGCTCCAAAAGGCCGTCGTCAAGCATTAAATGGGTGCCGGGCGTGACCACTTCAAAGATTTCGGGGACGGGAAGATTGATGAGCTGCGCATCGCCCGGCACGTCGTCAAGCGTGAGCGTGACTTCTGCGCCGGGCGTGAGCAGAACGCCGTCGCCTGCGATATTGCCGACGCGCACTTTGGGGCCGCTGAGGTCCTGCAAGATGGCAATGGGCCGCCCCATCTCGGCAGAGACGGCGCGGACATGGGCAATCACCTCGGCATGCTGCTCGTGCGCCCCGTGCGAGAAGTTGAGACGAGCGACGTTCATGCCCGCTTCGGCCAGCATCTGCAGCCCTTCCCGGCTGCGCGTGGCGGGGCCTATTGTACAAACAATTTTGGTTCGGCGCATGGGGGGGTCTCTTTCGGCAGTCACAACGTCAGGCTGCTCATACTTTACTCTCAGCCGTCCAAAAGTGTCGGGGTGACACACCCCTGTCTGCATTATAGCAAAGAAACAAGCTATCGTCAACGCTTGAGCAGCTTCGGCGACCCTCCCCCGGTGGCGGAGCGTCCCTCGTTCGTGTCATAAGCGTCCCTCGCCCTTTCCTAGCGCTTACCAACGACGGAAGAATTCGTTCCGTCGTTGGTAAGCGCTTGCGCATCCCAGGGAACGCCATTACAATACGCAGGCAGCCGCCTTTCCCACCCCCCAAAACGCATTGTTTTATTTCTATGGGCAAAAGGGGAATAGCACCGCAACGGCGAATAAGAGGCTTAACAGCACTTTCGCGCAGAGTTAACTTTGGAAGGCAGATAAACACAGTGGACAAACCAAACTTCGGACTGACGGGCCTGGCGGTCATGGGGCAGAACCTCGCGCGCAATGTTGCCCATAAAGGGTTTCCAATCGCCGTGCACAATCGGACTACGGAAAAGACCGACAAGTTCATGGAGCAGCATGGCTCTGAAGGGCAGATTGTCGGCTCCCAAAGCGTGCAGGAGTTTGTGCAAAGCCTGCAAACGCCTCGCGCCATTATGATTATGGTCAAGGCGGGCCAGCCCGTAGACGCTGTGATTGACGAGCTGAAGCCGTTATTAGACAAAGGCGACCTGCTGATTGATGGCGGCAACTCTTTGTTTACGGACACGCAGCGGCGGGTGGAAAGCTTGGAAGGCGAGGGCTTTAAGTTCTTAGGGGTCGGCGTGTCCGGGGGCGAGGAAGGGGCACTGAACGGGCCAAGCATTATGCCGGGCGGCAGCGAAGATGCGTATAAAATTGTGGAACCCATCTTTACCAAAATTGCGGCACAGGTGGACGGCACGCCGTGCTGCACGTTTATCGGGGCAGGGGGCGCGGGGCACTATGTCAAGATGGTGCATAACGGCATTGAGTACGCCGACATGCAGCTGATTGCCGAGGCGTATGATTTGCTCAAAAACGGCCTGGGGCTGGACAATGACGAGCTGCATGACGTGTTTACGCAGTGGAATAAAGGCGACTTGGATTCGTTTTTGATAGAGATTACCGCGCAGATATTCGCCCGCAGGGACGACCAGGGCGGAGACGGCTTTTTGGTAGACAAAGTGCTGGACAAAGCGGCGCAAAAGGGAACGGGCAAATGGACGGTGCAGTCGGCATTGGATTTGGGCATTCCCATTACCGGGATTACCGAGGCCGTGTTTGCGCGCACGCTGTCGGCGTTCAAAGATCAGCGCGTGGCGGCTTCCAAAGTGCTGCCCGGCCCGACCAATGAGCGCGTGTCGGTTGACCGCGAGCAGTTTATCGGGGACGTGCGCAATGCGCTGTATGCGTCAAAGATCGTGGCCTACGCGCAGGGGTTTGAGCAGATGCCGGCCGCCGGCAAAGAGTTCGGCTGGAACCTGCATCCGGGCGAGATAGCGACGATTTGGCGCGGGGGGTGTATTATCCGGGCGCGCTTTTTGGACCGCATCAAAGAGGCGTTTGACAAGCAGCCGGATTTGCCGAACCTGCTGCTGGCCCCGTACTTTACGAACGCGGTCAAGGACGCGCAGGACGGCTGGCGGCGCGTGGTCGGCGAAGCGGCGCGCATCGGCATTCCCATTCCCGCCTTTTCGTCATCGCTTGCGTACTATGATGGCTACCGCCGGGAGCGTCTGCCCGCGAACCTTATTCAGGCGCAGCGCGACCTGTTTGGGGCGCATACCTACGAGCGAACCGATAAAGAAGGCGCGTTCCATTCGCAGTGGGTGGACGACAAGCAGGAGCCAAAAAACGAGAAGCAGCATGGCGTGGAGACGACCGACCAAAGCAGTCAGTAGCCTGCTTGCGCCCTTGCAGCGCCTGAGGGTTTTCAGCAAATCGCCGCGGGAGCCGGATGTTTGCCGGCAGGAGGCAGTTTGTAGTCGTACAGGCTGTACCGATGATCTGGGTTCGGGTGGTTCTGGTGTTCATACTTGACCACCCCCACGCGGTAAGCAGATCACTCCGCAGAGTACCCTGGCTGCTACCCTGCTTGAGGCGGGTTGCCTTAGAGCGATCTAGAACACCGGGCGCCCATGATCGCAGTGCGTGATGTGCTCGCCTGCGCACCACGCCTTGCAGGGTTTGGCACGCTCCGCATAGAAGACTTGGGTCTTTGGCGGCTTGTCCTCCTGATGCGCGGCAACTGCTTGCGTCAATGTGTCTGTGGCTGGCCTTCCTTCGCGCCTGCACTGCGGGAAGCGGTCTTGCCCGCAAGGTGCGCCGTCAGAACCTCATATTCCATGCCGCAATAAGAAGCCGTCATTGTGTCCCAGCGCAGAGACTTTTCTATGTCCCGTGCGGGAAGCAGCCCTGCCACCGTCTGCATCTGCTCCCACTGCGAGTACTGCCCTGCCTGGTACAAGCACGTGCCATAACGCGCCGCCAGACGCTTGCCGACATGGGGTAAGGCATCGTTGTACTGCGCCCCGTACCAGCGCATCAGCAGCGTGTAAACGCGCCGCCCGTCCGTTGCCGCCCAGGATGGGTTGGTCAATTGTGCGTCGCTGAGCGCATCAAAGAGGCGGTTGGCAGCATCGGCTTCTGCCT